>JABAHP010002718.1_pt1 | contig 36465 bp, 58 predicted proteins | sample 7062081 | NCBI WGS metagenome assembly JABAHP01 (sample SAMN14534357, study PRJNA622989) | marine sediment metagenome | biome: marine biome [ENVO:00000428]; feature: marine pelagic biome [ENVO:01000023]; material: deep marine sediment [ENVO:00002113] | place: India: Gulf of Kutch | collected...
AGCAGCATAGGCAGCATAGGCAGCAGCATCAGCATTAGCAGCATAGGCAGCATAGGCAGCATTAGCAGCAGCATCAGCAGCAACGACTACTTGATTATTTAAATTCGACCTTGCTGCAATAATTGCATTTCTTGGACGATTATCATTCGGATACTTTTTTTCAAAAATATGCAAAACAGATTCAGCAAACTTAATTGCCATAATTTGTAATTTTTTTATATGAATTATTTTAGTATCTAGAACAATTTTAACTCGTAATGAAGCTGAAACATTTTCATTTTTCAAAAAAGTTTCAATGCCACCGAATTTATCAAAAGCTTTCTTCTTAAAAAGTTTTTTGCACTCGTCAGGATATTTAACAAATGCATCTAATGTCATTGCTTGATACAATTCATCTAGTGTATATGTTTTTGTAATGTCTAAGTCGCACATTTTGCAAAAGTCTTTAATTCCTAACTCACAAAATCCGTAACTTCTAGCTTTTTCAAAATTAATTAACTTGTCATGTATTTCTGAGTTAATCTTTTTTTGTATTTCTGATTTTGCAAACTCTTCCGCTTTTTCTTTTCCTAGACTTTCATATTCTGAAATTGATAAGTGATATTCTTGGTTTTGCCATTGAAATAAAACGTGATCTTTGTTTTTGATTGTTTTAATTTGCTTCATTTTCTAAGTCCTCTAAGCGCACATTGTATGAACTACATTGCCCTACATTTTCGCCAACGTCTTGATCTTTAATGAAATCCTTTTTAAACTCATCAATCCAATTTTCGCCCCACGTTTTGATGATTGACTTGTATTGAACATCGTTGAAAACTATTTCTATTATTATTTTTTTCATTATTTTTCTCTCCTATACTGTAGAATTAAACCACAAGAGTTTAATGCACTATACGCGAAACTTTTTTCAGTTGTTTCTATACACCATGCCTTGTGTTCAGGAACCCAAAAACCGCCCCATGATTTAATTTCTTCTCTTAGCTCGTATGCGCTATTTCTGCCATCTAAAATCCAATATAGCTTTACTTCATTTTCTAATAAATAATCAAAATCTAATTTGTCTAATTCATCTTTTTCCATATTTATTCCTTTGAATATTGTATTATGCTTTCAAGTTCAAATCTTATTCTCTTGTCACAGTCTTCACATCTAGACATTAAGTCTATTAAAGAAAAATCCCTGTCTACCTTAAACTTATCTTTCAGATATGAAATGTCAGGCATTTCATATGGTGAGTTATGCTTGTAGCCTCTACTAAGCATTTCTCTTACTAGCTCATCATGTCTTTTTTTCATTTTCTTAGGCTCTATCTGCTCAACTCTGCCAGACATGTTGTGTTTTTTTACAAAATTATGTCTATGCTTGTGTATCTCTGAATGCTCACCTAAAAGATGTTGTCTGCATAAATATCTAGGGTTAACCATCCACATTCTCAATTTCAACCCCTTTTATTCAACTAACATTTCATCTTTTAAAATCATATTTCCATTGTGCACAAATGCATTATAGCACTTATCTAAAACAGCAGATTTAACTAATGGTGTTAGCTTTAGTAACTTAAAAACTATTCTTTCAAACTGCTCAGGTTCAATATTAAATTCTTCTTCAATTAAAATATCAACTAAATCACTTTCGACAAGATCATCTACTTCATCTTCTTTGCCTAAAATAATACAAGCTATCTCATCAACTCCAACATTTTTCATTTTTAAAACTCCCTATTTAAAATGCCTTTTAATTTCTTAAAAAAATTTGCATGACAAATTACATTCAAAACCCAAATTACACGCTGTTAATCCAAGAAAATGCGGTGCTCGTTTCGAGTTACGATATAACCACACCCCCACTTTCTGCCCATCTTTTCTCAAGTGAACATTTCCAAACTTTTGAATCATCTGAATATATTGCGTCAAAAAACGCTTTGGCAAAATTATCCAAATCTGGTTTTTGCTGGTGCGGTTGGTGTAACATTTTTTGCATTTTCTTTTTACTCCAACTCTTCGGCATCGGCAAATAGAATATTAAATTAAACCCGTTTTTCTCAAATTCACTTAAATCAATTTTTTGCTGCTTGATTTTCCAGCGTAAAATATCGCAGTAAGCGAAGTATCTAACTACGCATTTTCTTTTGCTCCAGCGGTCACGTTGAGTCATCCTAGGCTTAGGGACTGGGACTATTTCTATTTTAAACATGCTCTTCATATTCAAAATCTACTTTCTTTGTGCAGATATATATATACGGGACTGTACTACATTGATTCTTTTTTTTTAATTTTTTTAACTTTTTCCATTTGAATTCCCCTTTAAGATTATAGATTTAATTTCGTTTCTAGCTTTATTCTCATGCATCCTGCCTAATTCACGATATGAAATATAATTTAAAACCCATAAATAGTCGTTTATTTTTTCTTTGTATTCAGAGTATGGATTGCCTAAGTATAAAATAAAATTATCAATTATTTCTTCAAGGCTTTTAAAATTAGAATTATTACTATTTAAATAATCATCGAAATTAGTTCCGAACAAAGTTTGAGGTCTGAGATAATCATTCATTTTCGGATCATGTAACCATTGTGCAACTTTTTTATCTATGACGCTTTTAAAATCATCTATGCAATACCCTTCTTGAATTCTTGCGTTAATATGTCTTTTTGCTTTTAAAGAGCTGGCCCTATATTTTCGATTTGTTTTTTGATTCAAGTAATCAATAATCTCTTCTCTGAAAATTTTATTAATATCTATTTTTTCATTTCGTCCAGTGTCAACTGGACTATTTATATTTTTTAAAAGAGTAGGAGTAGGAGTAGGAGTAGGAGTAGGAGGGTTTTTGTAGCTTTCGTTTAGGTTATTCGTAGCTTTTTTTAAGTTATTGTTTTTACTTGGGCGCCCTCCTTTTTGACCATTTTTCACTTTCGCAAGAATCCATGCAAAATATTCCTCACTTCCGGCCAGATAGTAACCATTTTCCTTCTCTTGAACTAATCCAGAATCAATAAATGATGCGTCGTACTCACCAAGTTTGTATATGTTTTTTGGGATTAATTTTTCTTCTTTCCAATATCTTTGAGCAAGTTTTGCGATCAAAACCCATTCGCCATACGCCAATTTTAAACCTATTTTAAAGACAATTGCTTGAAACCTTGGATCATTAGCAAGAGAATCTTCTACGTTAATCCTAGACATAATCAGTCCTATTTTTTAATTTTTATCAAGCTTTTCCATTTTTTCCTCATGCTCTCTTTTAAATTGAACAGTTAATATTGGTAATCTATACATAAAGTACATTGTATAATTATCACCAATTTTTTCTTTCCAGTCTGGATCATTGTATTCAGTAGCCATGCGGCTTAAAGCATCTCGAACCCATCTAGCTTCGCAACTCTCTATTGCTGCACCTATAAAACCATGAAATCCATCATCTAATAATGGATGCTCTGGATTTACATGATAGATTATTTTTGCAAGTGCTTTGCCTATACCTATTTGTATTTCATCTCTTAATTGCTGAAATGCAATTTGTTCTTTAGATTCAAGTTCAACCAAATTATCATCATTGCACATAAAGATCTCCAAAAGGTGGCCCTCAATCCAAACCTTTTGATGCTCAAGGATAAATATGGATATTATTAGGCCATAAAATAAAAAAATGTAAATGTAAATGCATCAAAAAGTTATAAAATAATACATTAAATTATTGGAATTACAAATGGAAAATAAAAAAAATTTATTGGCCTTGGTTTAGTAACTTTTGATGCATGAAAAAATGGGATTTCAAGGCCAATAAATTTAAGCTAATCAATTATGCTTTTTGGGAAAATAGCATGGGATTGATTAACCTTTATGCTTGAAGTTAAAAAAGGCCCTAACTCGCAAATACAGCATGAACGCAAGAAAGGGCACACTCTCTTAAACCTTGAATGCTTTTTATAGGTTCTTTACAAACTCGTCAAGTTTAAAGTTATACTTTTGTTAAACTTTTTTCTAGAGCAAAAAAAAAGGAGAGTTAAAAAAACTCTCCTCTAAATCAAAGATCCACGTATTCTTTGATTTAACCCTAGTAATCTTGGAAAAGATTAAAAGAATTGTATATTGTTTTTTTGATTTTGTATACAGGTGTATACAAATTGAATACAAAAACCGCTACCTGTGCCCATGCAATACTATACTAAACATTATTATTAATTTAAACAGATAGCGGAAATCAATGGAGTCTCATGACAAAAGGTCGGTTAAAGGAGTTAAAATGCATGCCTTACAGTTTAATTTCAACCGACCTTACCATCACTCGATGTCAATACATTAATATGATTACATTAAAATCGTCAACTTTTTTATTGCAATGTTGGTGCAAAAAAAGTATAACTTTTTTAGGACATTAATAAAAAATAAAATTACAACTTACGCAATGAAATGACAAACAGCTGGAAAGGGAAGCATATCTTAATGTCCTTCGCTTCCCTTGAAGGCCATGTTATATAATATATTATGAGTGTATACAAATGCCCACACTGTAATGAATTAACAGTTGAAGAGATTGTGCTAGATAATCTTAGCGCAAAAACTCATACACATTATTATTGTAATTGCAAAAAACAAATTTCTAAAAAATTATATAAAAAAAAACCGATTGATGTCACTCTTGAGCGAGTTGTAAAAGAGCATGAAGCATTGACGAAAACACTGGAGTATCAAATGGATCATCTACCGAAGAGATTAGGCGCAATGAATGCAGAATTAATTAAGTCTGTTTTCGTTCCAAACAATAAAAGCAAAATTGAATTAGATGTTACCTATCTATTAACAATTAAAGCGCAAAATCCAGAAATACCAGTTAACGATTTTGTTAACTTTATACATAAGGCACAAACTTACGGTGCTAACCCGATTAAAGATCAAATTTATTTAGTTGCATATAATACTAAAGAAAATAATCAATGGATTAAGCGTGGCAATGCTATATTTAGTTATCATTTCTATATCTCAAAAGCTAAAAATGATCCTGATTTTTTAGGATTTTCTACAAAAGAAGAGATTGGCGATTATTTTAATCCTGAGAATGGGAAAATAATAAAACAATTAAAATCAACTGCAACTATTAAATTTAAGAGCAAAAGAGATCCTTTGGAATATACCGCTTGGTATCCTGAATTTGTTAAGCGCAATAAAGACGGTAGACCTTCCCAAAATTGGAAAAATCCCTACATGATGCTATCAAAGTGCGCTTTATGTAATGCTCTTAAGCAGGCATTTCCTGACACTTTAGGCGGTATGACATCTGAGTTTGATAAGGACGGTATAGAAAATAAAGAAGTTGATCTTTCTGGTGTAGAAAATGTTGTTGAAGCTGAAACAATAAGTACATCAAATGATAATAAGAATAATGATAATAAGAATGTAGAAGAAAAAAAAGAAACTGCAAAACAATCTAATGTTGTTGAAACTGAAGTAGTTTCAAAAGAAAAATTAGATATCCCTGAAAGTGTAGTTAACAAAGATAATCAAGTACAAATTCCTAAGTATGTATCTGAAGCACAACTCAAAAGACTATTCGCAATTATAGCTAATTCTGACAAAGGTTGGACAGTCGATAAAGCAGATGAGTTTATTAATATGATTTTTAAAATTTCTGATAAAAAAGACCTGCAACAAAATCAATATAAATGGATTTGCGAGAAGATAGAGAAAATGTCACCTTCGCAATTAGGGCATGAGTATGCTAAGAGTGTGAAAGAAAACAGGATAAATTAAAGGAGCAAAAATGATGTTAGACATAAAAACAAAAGATTTATTGCATGCTATTTTAATTTCAATTTGCATAATTGGAATAATCGCATTAATAGTAATAGCGTTTGTACCTGCAGAATCTAGCAGCTTTGATGATATTAATTTAACCAAGCTTAACCAGTGCAAGGCAGACAAGTTAAAAATTGAAAGAAGATTACAAAACGCTACTGATGCGCTTAATATATCTTATAGACAGGTTTTAGATTGTCGTGCTGATTTAGAGAGGTGTGAAAATGATAATCAAAAAAACTAAATTACAAGATCTATGCTATGGATTAAGCAACAAAGAATTTAGATGCAAATGTCATAATGATAGTTGTAGAGCAACTATTATATCTCCAAAGCTGATTAAATCTTATCAGACTTTTAGAAGGATAGTTAACACTCCATTAATAATAAATTCAGGTTATAGATGCCCTGAGTATAACTTCAAAGTTGGCGGTGTTGCTATGGCTAGACATCAAACAGGAGAAGCAATAGACATTTCCTTAAAAACATTAGAAAATTTTAAATTAACCGATATTGTTGATGCGTTAGAAATCGCTGGGTTTAAGTGGTTTCAATTCTATCCTGAAAAGAATTTTTTTCATGCTGATGTGAGGGGATGATATGGAAAAACAAAATATATTATTTTTTGAAAATTCAAATTCAATTATTGGCGACGGCGACGGCTACGGCTACGGCTACGGCTACGGCGACGGCTACGGCGACGGCTACGGCTACGGCTACGGCTACGGCTACGGCTACGGCGACGGCTACGGCGACGGCTACGGCTACGGCTATGGGAATTAAATTTAAAGGAGATTATTTTTTATGTTTAAATCATTACTTAAAGAAATGTTAAAAGAAGAGTTTCAAAAAGAATTTAGCAATCAAAATGATACTAATTCACTCGCAAAAGAAGAAAGTACTATAAAGATATTAATTCTTCAACGCGGATGGATCACTGTTGGAAATGTTAAAAAGGAAAATGGTTATTTCATTTCAGAAAATTCTAGCGTGATACGAAAATGGGGAACTACAAAAGGCATAGGTGAGCTTGCTTTTAATGGCCCTACTGAAGAAACAAAATTAGACAAGTGTGGTACAGTTAGAGCGCACGAATTAACTACAGTTGCAATTATAGATTGTAACTCTGAAAAATGGGAAAATGTGCTTGAATCAAAAAATTAAAGAAATTTGGAAAATAGTAAAAAACACCGAGAGTAGATATAGAGTGTCTTCTCTCGGTAGAGTACAATTTTTTAACTTAGAACTCAACAAATGGATTGATTTAAAACGCAAGTACAATAGAAATAATAAACGCCCTAGAATTTCAATTAAGAAAAGCAATTTTAAAAAAGAAACTACTATCAATGTATGCAATGTAGTTGCAGGTGAGTTTTTAGATCCTCCTAAGAGCAAAGGTTACACAATATTTTATAAAGATGATGATTTTGAAAATTGCGCTGTAGATAATATATACTGGGGTAGAATACCTGTTTATGAAAAATATCTACAGGAATTAACGTGCCCATCATGCGGAGAAACTAAAACACGGGGTGCTTTTAGAAACCAAGGAACTACTTACGGTAAAATTTGTTATAGATGCTATGTGAAACAAAATCCACATTGCTCACCTTTAGGCAGGATTGAATCAACATGCCCTATGTGTAGAAAAAAACATAAAGCATATGCAAAATGGGTTTATTGCGATAATTGCAAAAAAATAATGCGATCATGGAATGAACGCTATTGAAATCTCTTTAAAGCTTTAATAGTCAATTTTAAGATTTCTCTATTAATGTCTAGATTTTCTATCATCATTGTTTTTTTAACTGAAAACTGCACTTCTTTTTTAACTAACTCTTCTAGTTCATTAATTCTTCGCTTAGTTCGATAATATAGATCACTTAATGTTATTTTATATTCCTGCATTAGTACTCACTCCTATATCTTTCAACGATTTCTCTTCTATGATCTCCACGCATTATTTCTTCAGTTGAATATTGATTATTATTAATTGGATTATTCTCTATGGTGCCATCATCAAGATTAACATCAATTACTACTCTTGCATCCAAGATTTCAGAATCTCCAAAGAAGTGATCATCTTTCATTCTGATTTTACATTCTATATATGCACGGCCAGATACGGGCCGCATTGTAGTGATACTTTCAGTTAATTTATTGTAAATATCACTAGCAAAACGTGCCGTATCTGAAACATTGAATGTTTTATCTTCACTCATTATTTTCTGTGTCTGTTCTATTAACTACAGTCATTAGTTGCTCTAATTCATCAACGGAAAAAGTTTTTATTCTTTCTAGGTCAGGCGCACCGATACTCATGAACTCCATATCAACTTTAATCCTAATGCCTTGCTGATTATTACGATTATAATTGGCACCAAGGTTAACAATAGTCCACTCTAGACCGCCATCAACGCCTGTGCTTGTTCTAGACGATAGTGCAGCTTCTACGCCTTGTTTAACTCTATCTGAAACTAAAGGCATAGGAATAGTATCAAGATCTAGCTCGCCTTTTTTTGCGATTATTAATTGCTGAATATAATGTGCAAATTCATCTTTTCTAACTTGCGAAACACCTGCACGAATGCCGTTCATACAATCTAAAGTTATTTTTGTAATTTGTTCTTTCATAGTAAATTCCCCTCTACGCCATCGATTTTATCTATCGCTTTTAATGCTTCTTTTTTAACCATTGGTATTGCAACTGCAACAATATCGTCGAAAGGTGTTTTTGATATTTCTGCACTTTCAGCTAACCAATCACAGGACTCTTCAAGTACTTTTTCAAGCGCATCTTCAGCAATCACTAACCCTCTAGCTTTTAATCTAGATCCTAAAACTTTAATGTCATAAGCTTTTTCCATTTTAAGCATATACATATCTCCCTGTTATAAATTTAGGTTGTTTTTAATATATATATTTTCAGGTAGGAATTTTGATTTAACAAATGATTTTTAGAAATATTTTCAATTTTTTAGAAATATTTTCAATATATCCTTTGTTTTTTGAGTATACACGGCCAGACGATACTCTTCTTATATATGTGTTTTATTTTTTTAAGAAGTTTTTTTAGTATCGTTAATCTCGTAGAGGTCGCCAGTTTAAGCTGTTCCCCGATTGCCTAGATCGGTTTAAGCCTCCAGTATACATCAAACAAAAAAATATAATCTAGGGTTGATTGATAGCTACATTTCTAATAGGTACTAGCTCACCGCCTTGATCTACAACTACATATCCCTCGTCCTCGTCGCACTCACGGCATTTCCAAGATAGCTAAGTTTGCATGGCCGTTCTTGCTAACTTAAAGAGTTGGAAATTAGACCTCCTCTACGGCCATCTAAATTTTAATTAACTAGCTACAGTTTTTTAAATATAATTTTTAGATAGTTAATTCAAATAATCATCTAATTTTTAGATACAACGCAGAGTGCATGCAATTCATCTATCTAATTTTTAGATAGATAATATCTAGCCATCTAATTTTTAGATCTATCAAATTTTAAATTATTGAAAAAAAGTAAAAAAAATGTTAAACCTTTTTGCGAAAAGGGGGGCTACATGGGCACGTTTAACAACTATGTAAAAGATTTTGTTTTTTTTCACAGAAAATATGATGATCCTTTTTGGGAGTCAAAACCTAGAGCAAGTATGCAGCAAATGCAGTACATTAAAAGGCTTTCAAAGAGATTACATTTTGACGATTTTCCCTGTAACGAATGGAGAACTTTAAGAAAAAATGAAGCTGGTCTAATAATACATAACTTGAGAAAAAAAATTGGAATAACTGACAAAAAAAAGAAAGTTGAAAATGTTAATATTTTTCCTCAACTTCCATTAATCTTTTAAAAAAATTAACTATCTAAAAATTAGATACTATTGAATTTTAAGATAATTTGCTAATTCACAAATTTTTTTGAAATGCTTGCCATTGAGATGCACAATTTCCTCTTTAATTAAATATTGAATCACTTTTTCAACTGCGTTGTTGTGCATATTTGTTAGAGTCATTAATCTTTTACTGGCCTCTTTTGTTGTGAAATCCAATCTCTTTTCAAGGTCTTGAATTTTTGCATGAAGTTGAATGTTTTCTTTTAGAAATTTCTCATAGGCCTTTTTAAATTCCACATCTGACATAAGTGCTCCTAAGTAATAATAAACCTAAACAAGCTGAAGGCAAGTACCTTGCTGGCATATTTAATACTGAAACTGCACCATAAACGATGATACTAGTCAATAACCAAAATCTTTTATCGTATAAATTTATTATTACTAATTTTAAATAGATCAAAATTACAATAACCCCACCTATTATTCCCATTTCAAAAAATATTTGAAAAAAATCAGAATGCATATTTGGATAGGAATAATATTTTCCATTTATTACTGGAAAGTGAAAAACTTTTTGTAACCATGGCCCAATTGCTCCATAAGTTCCAAAGCCGCTACCTGTCCAAGGATCTATATATGCTCTAAAGAAAGCATCATACTGAAAAGCTATAATTTTAAATCTACCTTCAGCATAAAATATTTGATCATGATATAAAATAACTGCAACTATTGCTATCAATGTAGGTATTGAAATGTAAATCCATTTTTTTCTTATCAGGAGATAAAAATAAATACCTAGCAACAGGCCTCCAATACCTATAGAAGAGGTTGTTATTAATATGGCAATTGAAAGTATTAAGCTTAAAATTATTTTTAGATTTTCTGATATTCCAAAAAGCACATCTTTTTTAAAAAATAAAATAGGTGCAATAATTGCTAGATAAGTTCCTTCTACTGATGTATTAGTCATAAATCCAAAATTGTAATTTATCATTGGATAATTTGCTATACCATTTATTATGGTAAGTAATGCGCTAATAAGTCCTGATATGCAAAATAAATCTATGAATAAATTAATTTTTTCTTTTGGTATAGAGAATATAAAAACAATAGGTATTAATGTGGTAAGCATCATTTCGTTAACGACTAGCATTAAAGCATTGTTTGATTTATCCCCAAGATTTTCTAAATAAATAGGATCTGGAAATAATGTAATTAACATACCCGATAAAAAAGATAGCATTAAAAATGAATAGACATACCAATCAGATTTTTTTTTAACTAAATAATATAATCCAAATGCTAAAAATATAAATACACTAATAAAAGTATTCCATTTGTAGAGCATTATTTGTGACCTAAAACCTTATCCAGTTTATCTTCTATTCTACAAACACTCTTTTTAATCCATTGAATATCATTCTCTTGTATTTTAACTGAAACAACCGCACCAGCAGCGGAAACGATACTTGTTATAATTAAAGCAACTGCAATTCTTTCTAATGTCTTATTCAACAAAACCAATCCTTGTTTTTAATAATAGGTTTATATTCAGAATTTTTTTCTCTATACTTTATGATGAATTGTACCATGGAAAGCGTTGATCTATTAAAATTAATTTCAATCCACTCTTGGAGAGTTTTGCCGATAATTCTATTTTGAATAAGCCATTTTAAAATATTATCACAGTGTAAAAATCTATCTAATTGATGCATGTAATGGACAAGGGAGAGGTTCCCATCCATTACTTTATGCATCAAATTTTTTCTTTCTTGAGTTAGATTTGACATACATTAACTATTTAACAAAATTTCACGCTCTTTGTAAAATTGTTGTATTCTTACAAATCTAAAAACACCATACTGATCTGCTTGAGCAAGTTTATCTGTGGCATAAGCGACTACTGCATTTACATCTGATAACTGCAATTCTTCACTAATATAATTTTCAGGCCTTTTTAACATTGCCTCCCATGTTGCTACTGTGGCAGAAACTGAAACATCATTTTTAGTCTGAAAAAGAAGTTCCATTTTTCCATAGATATCTTCAGTCATTTGAGAATGTAAATCGCTAACTTGTGACTCTTTTTCAATTAATGCCTGAGCTTGCTCTAGCTGAGTTATAAAACTTTCAGCTTCAACTTCATTAGTTTCAATTAAATTTTTCAAATAAATGTATGGTGTTTCATTGCTTTGAATGAGTTTATGAAAAGCTGGGAAACCAGCATCTTTTGATTCTAATACTTTAATTCTTTCATATAAATTTTCTTTACACATTTTTATTTTCTCCTTAAGCCAATTTTACAATATCCCATGAGGCGTAAGCTTCAGCAGTTGAATTATTTCCTGTACCTGCAGAAGCACCTGCAAAGCCTAATCCGTTAGTCGCAACTCCTCCACTAGTCCAATGCTTCAAAGTGAATTGTTTTGTTGTATCTATTCTAATCCAACCGTCTAGCCTACTTTTGTTACATATATCATAACTACTACTTGCATACATCCCTGCACCTCTGAATGCTTCAGGGTAAGTGCTATCAGTTTCATTTTTTATATAAGTTTGGTGACTGTTAACCCTGTAGACAGATCCATATGCTTTCATTCTATAAAAACCCGGAAGAATAGTTAATATATTGCTACTGACCTTTCCAAATTCATCTTCTGTTCTAAAGAAATTTAAAACTCTGGTATGCTCGGTATTTGTAGAACTAGTACCTCCACCTGTAGAACCTTCTTGACCTGTTTGAATGAGTGCAGATTTTTTAATTGAATTGTATGGTATTTCTGAAGTTATAACTAGATCCTGACTAGAATCATTAAAAGTTACACCGACACATCTCCACGACTCATAAGGATGATAATAACCTTTTAAATCATCTCTTTTATGCGGCCTAAGATCACTAATAATTTTTTCGCCTTCATCTGATAAGTATAAATAAAAATCAGTACTCGCAGCTTCACTAACTCCACTTTCTAAGTCAGTAGTAATATTCCAATTAGTCAAAGTTTGACTAAAAATTAATTCAGTTCCATAAACATTTAAAATAGATCCTAGATTTTTAACTTGGATAATCTCAGTAGAAAATACTTCAAGTTCTATATTGTTATATTCTTTTCCTGAAAAATATGCATCTAAAGATCTTGCAGCAATGCAATCTGTATCATCCATTATTAATTGACCTAATAGAGTTCTACTAATGATTTCAAAAGCTGCACCTGAGTATCTTTTCCATGTATTATTTGCCATGTCATACCAGTAATCACCAGTTGAAGGTGACGAAGGTGCTGTTTTTGACCACACTGGGGTAACATAAGATACATCAGTTGTTGCCCCATCGTTTGTACCAAAAACCCATCCAATTTTCATTAGTGTTAATGTATCATTATTTGAAAGATTTCCTCTTTCTATTGGTGCAAGGCCATCATCAAAATAGAAACCTCTATAGACATCACTTAATTCAGCTGCACTTTTAATATAAGCAAAAAGTATTTCGCCAGTTGCAGTTTTAAAAGCTGCCCTTTCCCCTACTAATGATGATATTTCACTTCCAACGGTATCAATAGTTATAGAATCAATTGCAGCATCGCTTTCGCCAGCATATTTATCGTTAGAAATTAAAGTATCATCAACGAGACAAGTATTATTTGTGCTTGGAGCAGCACTCAATGAAGTTATATTAACATCAGATGAAAATGTAACTGAAACCCCATTTATGTCCAGAACTAAATTAGTTGATGCTGCCAAAAGCGTTGCAGATAATCCATTACCAACACCAGCAGCTTGTAAAAAATTTGTTAAACTAGAATTAGTATTAGTCTTACCTGATACAACTCTATTACTAGGAACTGTCACCTCACTAGGATCTAGCGTACTACCATTTAGAATTAAGGAGTCAAATCTAGCTATGCCCCAAGGTATTGCTGCAGTCCCTAAATTCTGCCCTGATGTTGGCACTCCTGATGCATTTCTTCCTATGAAATCACCACTCAATGCGGTATTAAAATCATTAAAAAAATCTGCAGTTATAATTTCCCCTGATGATCTTGTAACTAAACTATTATTTCCCATTAATTACTCCTATTATTTGGTATTCTATATTTTAATTTATCAACTAACAACACTAGAACCGACAAGAGCAGCGTTTAAGTATGGCGCATAAAAAGGAGGATTGCCTCCACTATAAATTATATCAGTTCCTACAATTGCAGTTCCCACAATTGCAATATTCAAACTAGAAAAATATCCATCTTCATCTGAAGTACCTATCTGCCTAAGTTTAAAATCAATTTCCCTTTCTTTTGGATTTTCTTCTATTGCAATAACTTTAAATGCAATATTATCCCTAATTTCCACACTTCCCAATTCTTTAGGAAGTCTATAATCAGATTCATCTATTCTAGAGATCCCAACTATAGGCATAAAGCCATTATGTCTTTTAGTTCGCAATGGATAAAAAACTCTTGCTATATCTAAAATCTCAGTATCGGCAAAAGTTTCAATAGGGCATTTAATCACGCATTCTATTTTTTCAGCTTTAAATTCATTAACCAAAAAAGTTGCTATTTCTGTTAATGTAGTTGTGTTTGTAATATAAGGTGCTTCAAAACTTTTTTGCTTAAATCCATATTGTAATTGATAAGGTGTATTCGATACCTCTATATCGTCAATTTTAACTGAAGTAAAAAGCCTATGCCTACCAGAATTAAAAGCTTTTAATCTAATAATATTTTCTCGGCCCAATAAATCAAAAGGCCCATAAAATTCAGTTATATCGATATTAGGTTCCCTATTTCTTATAATAATATTATCATCGTTATCTATTACTAGGACACTATTGGTTATTTTTAGTAACTCTGCTAATGTTGAATATGTTGTTTTATTATCAAAGTCTGAAGCATTATCTAATATTACGCTTTGATCTGGATTTATATTTGAAACATTATAATTTAAAATTTTAGTTATAGAAGGTCTATCTAATATAGTCTGAAATGCTGCAGTAGAGCTAATTCCATTGGTTAATAATCCTGCCTCAATTTTTGTACTTCTAAAAACAGAGTCGTAGGATAAAACTTTTAATTTTATTTCATCTTGAAAAGGATCTACTCTAGTGCCCTCTTCGTTTATTATGCCCTTGAACCTAGTAGTTATAGTTTCGTCGTTATTTGTATATGTAACTCTTACCTTAGATTCATTTCGTTTATAACAAAATATTGATCTATTATCACTAGCATTATTAAATCTACCCTCTACATTTTCCAATTTGATACTGATATCATCAAATGTAAATAGACCGAAATCAAAATCTTCAGAATCAATTGATCTTTTAATCCTTCCAATTCCAGAATCTTGCACATAGTCGGTTACATCTATTTCAGTATCCCAAGTGTTATTTATATTTAATGGTGCAATATATACTTTATACATCTCTTCTCGCTATTTTCCGTTGTTTACTTCGTCGCCTTTTTTCATCAATTAATACTCTCAATTAATTTATATGCTAAATCTACAGGATTAATATAAATAGAATCTAGATAAGAAGTTTTAAATTTAGTTTTTATTTTCATTTGCTTAATGTCCTTAAGCCTAAAACCTCTCAAAGTGTACTTAAATTTAGTACTGCCAAATTTACCACCGCATAACCAGACTAGAAATCCTTCATCAAGATCATTAAGAGTCATAACTAGATCTAAATCAGCATGATAAACTTCATCGCTAACAGGATAATTTGCAAACTGAATAGAGTATTCTAAAACTTCCAATGTATTTTGAAGTGAATATTTTCCTGATAATGTTTTTTTTAATTTTGTATTTCTATCTTGCGTAATATCTTTGATGATTGGAAAACCTACAAAAGTCCCAATTTCTTCAGTTGCGATAAATTGATTTGCATATTTTTCTTGGTTTGTAGTTTGAGTTTTTAAAATAGTTATTTCTATTTCATTTGTGCTAACGCTATCAAACTCAAAATAAGCTGTGTCTTGATCCCAATCAGTAACGCTAATACCAGTTGCAGGTGTAGAATTTTTTATGCTAGTTACATTTGTAAAATCAGTAAATACCCCACCTGTTTTATATTGTATTGTAAATTGTTTCCAATTGATATCCCTTACAAATATTCTATCTATATCAGATGTTGCAGATAAAGAAATATTAATAGTTTCCGTTGTTGTATCATCGCTCCCAACCGATCTATAAAATGTTTCTTCATTGCTTGTCAGTAAATGTATAACTGAGTCGTTGCCAGTTGAAGCCGTTCCACTGGCACCGTCACCATACAAGGATTTGCTTTTTTCAAAATATTTAACTCCGCCTGTTATGGCCATAATAATCTCCTAAGCTGCATTTGTTATGCTTCTACTTATTCCCAATGCGCTATTTTCGTTGTCTTGAATTGTTAACATATTAGCGGCCTCTTCAGTATCAAATGATACCCTTAATTGACCGCCTGACTCATTAGTTGAACCTAATTTATCCGCTTCTCTTTTTGCCCTAACGGAACCTATAACCTCATCAAAACTTTCTACTGGTGCAGTTATTTCCCCACGTTGAACAACTGCAGGGATAGAATCAACTCCAGGTATGCCACCTGTATAAACTCCTCCCTTCGCAAGCTTTGCACCGTTAATTTTTGCAACATTAACTAATCCCATAGCTATTACTGATGCCATCAAAGGAATAGTGTATGGCGGCCCCGGTGGAGTTGCTAACGCTTGGTTTGCTGCTGTATATGTAGAAATAAGAGCATTAGTAGTGAGTAATGCTTTTTGGGTTTTAGATCCTTCTTTTGCTAATTGAGCACCAACATTTAAAAAGTTTTGTGTTGCCTGCAAAGAAACTTTTTCTATGTCTCTTTTCTGTTGCTCCATTTCCTTTTCTTTTTTGATTTTTTCTTTTGATTCTGTTATCAGCTTTTTATTTTTAATTTTTTCTAGAGCAAGCATTGCTTGATCATGCTTTCCTTTTTTCTCTAATTCTTTGGCCCTATTTATTTGCTCAATTTCTTGTTTCTTTGCTAATTTTTCTTGATACTTTTGTAATTCAATTTCATCAAGTAATGCTTGATCCTCTTCAATCTTTGCTAATTTTGTCTCAAATTCTGCTTGTCTAGCCTCATTCAATTCTTCATTTTGTTGTTCTTGAATTTCTTTTAATTTTTCTCTTTTCTCATTTGCAGCTTCAATTTCTTTTTCATTTGCTTGTTTATATCTCTCTTGATTAGCAGCATTAAACTCTTCATCTAAAGATTTTTTACTTTCATTAAAATCTTCATTAATTTTTCCTAAATCCTTATAAAATTCTTCTCCAGAGGATTTAATTGTAATAAAGGCCTGTTTAAATTTTCCTTCCATGACTTGTAAAACAGATTCCACAGCAGTACCTAATATACTGCCAATAGCTAACCCTAAAACCTGCACTACCCTTTTAGTTTGTAATAAACCTCCAGTAAAAACTTGTACTACTTGACTGAAAGTTTCAAACATAGATGAAGAATTTTGTCCCTGCTCAATTAATTTTCCTAATTCTTTTGCTAAAAAAGTGACTGCAGGCATCGCAGCTTTTCCAAAAACCTCTGCAATATCACCAGCAGCATTTACAATTTGTTTTATTTTTCCAGTTCCTCCGGCCGCGGCCCTAGCAACTCCACCAAATTGACTTTCTAATTCTCCTAGTATAACAGCTTGTGCGCCTGCAACATCTCCAGAATCTTGCATGGCCTTAATTTGATTTTTTTGTTCATCAGTAAAGGTGATACCAACTCTAGTTAATGCAGAAATTCCCTTCATGGGATCATTTAGGGCCTTACCTAGTTGAATTGATGCCTCTTTAACACCAACTTCCATAGCAGTAGACATATCAAGCATCGCTTCAGTTGCTCTTGGAAATGTATCTTTGCCGATATTTTTAAAAGTTAATAATAAATTCTGGCCCTTAATAATTGTTTCATCTCCAAAAGTCGTAACTTTTTGCAGACTACTTGCCATTTTAAATATTTCTTCTGCAGATAAACCAGCAGCTTTTCCAGTTGCAGCAATTGTTTGACGTGTTCTAGTTTCAGCTTGCTCTTGCTCTTTATAAAATTTAATTGCCGTGCCTATAGCTCCACTGATTGCCGTAAACCCTGCAGCACTTGCCTTGGCAATACCTGCAAAAGCTTTCCCACTTGCTTTGGCAACATTTTTTAACTTACTACTTAAACCTGTTATTTTTTTTCCAATTGAAGTTAAACTTTCTTTAAATCCACTAGTTTCACCTTCAACGGAAATAGTGAGTTTTTCCTTGTCTGCCATTATTACTTCCTTGTTTGCTCAAATCTTTTTTGTATTCTTTTTTGAGCTTCAATTAATGCCCTATCCATATCTTTTTGTTTTTCTTCTGATAATTCACTTCTATAACTTTGCTTACTATCAGTAGTATTTTCCCCATTAATTATATCTAATCTCCAATACAATTCAAAAAAGGTCATATTTAAAATTTCTTGAGTACTCCACCCATACCTGCTAGAAAATAAATCAAAGATCATTCCCCAATTGTTGCTTTTTTTTTTGAGTCACTACTATGATTAATATTTTCCTGAGCATCATTAAACATTTTTTCTATGTCTTCATTTTTATAACCAATCGCTTTTAATATCGCTTTTGAAAGCGTTAAAACATCCTCTTCATCTTTTATTAATCTCATTAATAAATGATAACCAGAATATTTTTCTCTTTTAATTTCTCCAGTTTCATCGTCAATATATTTAATTTCTTGACTACTAAACATTTTAGCAGTTTCAAAATCTAAAAAATTAAATGCTATTCTGCATATAATTTCTAAATTTCCAGATGATAATAATTCATCAATATTTCCTATCCTATTACTAACCTGTATATATTTATCTAGTGTAATTGCAGGAAAATATAAATCTTCTTTTATCTGCTTTAAATTAAATTTAATTGATTGTGGGAATAGCTCATTTAATCTTTCCATTTATACCTCTAGTTTATGATAGACTATTTTATAATTTAATGACAGTGTATAAGTGTCATGACAAATAAAACAAGTACAAAATTTCAGATAAGGTTAACAGAATTTGAAAAAAATCGTTTAAAATGGTTAGCTGATATGTATGCGGAGGGAAATATTTCTTTGTATATAATATATGCTGCCTTAAATATTGATAGAAAAAAAATAAAACCTAATGATTTAAAAGGATATTCCAAAAGAAGAAAAGTTAAAAAAAAGGGAGAGTGAAAAAAATAATAAAAAAACTCTCCCTTCTAATAAGCTTATTATGCAGTAGTTGGTATTATATGCCTTACTGCAAAAACACCGTCCTTGGTACTGTCATAATTCATTTTTACTGTTATTTCAGCAGGCCCAAATGCATTTCTTGCCATGCCGATTGGTAGACCGGCCCCTTTACATTTATATGCTTCAACTTCAAACATCTGGCCAGATCCTTGCTTTTCTGCAAGTACTAATGCACCAAATTCAGGCCAGTTTTGATCTGCTTGTCTACCTATTACAACATCCATACTTTCAGTATTTGGAGGCCTAACATAGAACTCTGCAGTATCACCAGTTGTCAAAGATATACTTCCAGATCCTCCAGTAAACTCTAAACCAAAATTTGGTATTTCAACTGTTCCACCGGTTCCAGGAATAGTTAATGGAGTAGATGTTATTTTTAGTAAATCATTTTGATACTCACCATTAGTTCCTCTTGCTATATCTATATCTGAAGCAAGATAAACATCTACAGCAGCAGCACCAGTAACTTTTACTATATATTTTCCAAATTTAAGATCACTTTCACTACCTGCCTTAATGCTTATAGAGGCAATACCTGTAGTCGCATCTACAACCGTACCATTAACATCTGTTAGAGTTGTTACACTTCCATTTGCTTCAGCAGCGTTTGATGTAGGTGCATTCCCTCCAAATAACTCGAATACAAAATTCGGGTATTCTGAAAATGCTAATACCATTTCCGCAGTTATAGCACCAACTTCGGATTGCCATGGATACTTATTTGACCCGCCCATTAGGTCTATTAATTCAGCAGATACGCCTAAACTTGAATTTTCTAAAACTTTTAATATTCCATAAAATTCACCTGTAGAACGACTATAAGGTGATATTGAATGTATTCCATATATTGATCTTGGAGCACTTAATGTCATATTTTACTTCCTTGTTTAAGTTGCCATATTTGTTTCTATAATTACACCAATCCCTTTATATTTTGTCGATGTATCTAATGATTCAAAGGGAACTGGAGTAAAAGAACTTATTTTATATCTGTTAGAAAAAGATGTTGATTGAAAATTTTCTTTCCAGATTTCATTTAATGCTCTTAGATAACGAAATAAAATCCTATTAATAGAATCTTTTCCGTTATCTGCAATTATTAAAATATTATTAATTAGTATATTCATTTGACTACGACCGTAGTCATTTTCACCTTCCAAAGTGTCGATTGAATAAACTAAAAAAGGATCAAAATTAGTCACTCTTTCATCTAATGTTTGAAAGAAGTATGCATTATTATTGATTGTAGGCATAGTGATGCCATCATTTTTTTCTGCATTAATTTCTGCTATCTTTGTATTAAGATTACTTGATAAAATAGATTTAACATCATCTAATACATTTTCAAAATCATAAACTGCCATTATTCAACATCTCCAATTATGCCCGATAGCTGCAAGACATAATCATTTAATATTTTAATCCAATTTTCTCTACGCTTATTAACTCCTGGAGTTGCTACCTGTTCGCCACCTATAAGCATAAAAGTTCTAGAGGGCATTTTGCTAGTTCCAAAATTTAAAGCTGCAGGGTATAAAAAACCTTTTTTATTTTTTGCTCTTGTACCTAGCAATAAAGTTTTCTTATTAATTATTTGTGCTACTGCATTTGAGTCACCAGCTTTAATCATAGAATTTCTTAACTTACCGCTTCTTTTTGCCGGGGTTTTAGGTTTCTTTAGAAAACCAACTAAAATAGGATATGGTGACCCTAAATATCTGGCCTTAATTGTTTTATAAGGTTCACTTAAATCAACATATTTTCCAGGGCCCTTTCTGCCTAAATCAAATATTGATTTATTTCCTTTGTACCACTCCCTAGTCATTGACTTATAGGGCACCGTTAAATCATCCAATTGCTTGATCACTCTATTTAATGCATTTTGAAAAGATTTGTCGGGATCAACTTTAAAATTTACCATTGTTGAGTCCCTTGCTGAAATGTCCGTTCAACTGTATTTTCCCCAGTGTAACTACTTACGCCTCCTGTAGTAGTGACTTCATCAGCATCAGAGAGTAAAAGCCCCCTGTCCACAATTAACTGAAGATCTTCCTTTGCTTCAGCTATTAAATCTTTTGGGATAGCTTGATCACCTTCAGCTACAACGCTTTTAAGTTCTAGAATATTTGCAATTCTTTGGGCCGTTAAACCTATTGATATTTTTTTTAAAATCAATAATGAATTAGTGCCTGTTACTGGTGTTTGATAAATAAGACCGATACGCCCGTCGATATACGCATCGGCCTGAGAGATAAATTCATTTATTTTGGTCTCAGTAATAACACCGTTAGTTATATCAATGTTTTTGAACTCATTAACAACATCTGTGTATAAACTGTAGGCCATAAAAAATCCTTATTTCTTTTCGTTTTGCGCTTTTTTAATTCTAGCTATTTCTTGCATTTTTTTACTAACATCAGCTTTTTTTTGATCATTAATCTTTTTCTTTTCATTAAAAGATTTTTCAACTTCTTTTTTTACCTTTTCATCAACAATCAAAATTAAACCGTCTTGAGAAAATATGTGTGCAAATTCACCCATTTTTTCAATTTCTTCTTTTGTAATTTCTTCACCTTTCTTTTTCTTTACTTCATTGCATTTAAAGTTTTTTTCAGTTATAGCAATCATTTAATTACTCCTTATGGGAAACATCTAAAATTTTGTAAAAAGAATACTTCTACATCTTTTAATCCGTCCATTGCACTATTTAAATCTACAGTATTTTTTTCAACTTCATCTACATCTGCAGTAAATGTCGATCTAGTTGACTCATAAGTGCCATCAAAAGTAGAAAAAATTCCGTGACCTGTTTTATCCATGCATCTCTTTAAACCTAGAGTGTCAGTTACACCTATGTTAAAAGTTGTTGCATAACTTCCAGATTCGCAATTTGCCGGAAAAGTTATACTAGTAATAGACCGAAAAGCTTTAGTTCCAGTTGTTGCGGTACTTGCATTTGCAGCAAAAGCAAAATCTTCTGAAATAGCACCATAATTAATATTAGTGCCAGCTACAGTAATTGTGCAGGTTTCTAAATCTGTGGTAGTTCCAGTAGGAGTAATGTTTATTACTCTAGGTACATCTGGATTAGTATAACCAGTAGTTAAAACTGAAGCTGCTGCAGATGTATTGCCAGCAGTACCACTAATAACATATGTTGTACTTGCCGTTTCCGGTGTACTTATAGTTTGTTTTTCAATTAATTGTTGTGTAACAAGTTTCAAATCACGATTTTCACGCCTTAAAGGCAATCCAAATGCAGATTGAATTACTACAAGAAAAACAATCAAAGTCATAAATAATTTAATCATTTTTTACATCCTTGTTAAAAAAAAGGGCCACCAAAAATAATGGCCCTTAAATTTTTATTTTAAAATAAATTAAGCAACTGCATTCTTGATTAAATAGCCTGCACTTGCTTTTGTGATTGCCATGTCGTAATGGTCATCAACTAAGATTGCTTTTGAGTTAGGTGGATTATTTCTAACCCATTTTGTAACTCTTCTTTTTGGCATTCTTGTACGTTTAAAATAATACCCTAGAGAAATTTGCTTTTTTCTAGCTACAGTTGGGATTACTCCAAAAACAATATTCTTTCCCCAAATAGGTTCTAGGTTAGAAGTTTGACCTTTGTTAGCAGCTTCATAAGATGCTGATGCAATAAGAATCCTTTTAACTTCCATAACGTCAGCAAGTTCGCTGCCCTTAAGTCCACCAGGTCTATTATCTTTAAAACCTAGAGCATCTAAAATGCCCGGATGATACTTAAGTTTATTGTAAACTTCCCAACTCATGACTGCAGTATCAGGTGCCATACCGCAACCGTCTTTAACGGTTTCTCTTGCAGTATTGAAATCATCAATAGGATCACTATTTGCATAGTCATTATATTGCTGAGTGCCAGCAAGTGTGGTGTTTTGAGTTAATATTGCAGTATCTCCTAGCGTATCGGCTAGGCCCTTTTCTTTGCCAACTAAGATAGTTGAAGTTAACCCTAGAGTTTCATCCTCTTCTGCCTCGTAAGGCTTTTCAACATTATCATAATCATCTTCAGTAACGATGCCCTCTAGTCCGTGACCTTCGATGTTGTAACTATCTGAAGTTCTAACAATAGTTTTTGCTCTTCTATATTTACCGTCACCGCCAATGAAAGTATTTTCTATTCTTAGATGATCAGTCCCATACTGAGCTAATAAACCAGTGCTTTGTTTTGAAGGAACTACAGGTAGTAGACTTTCAGAGATAAAACCTTTTGGGATATACATTGACGAAACATTGGTTAGAAGTTTGTCAACAATTGCTTTTAGTTGTGCCATTATTCATTCCTTGAAAAAGTTTATAATTAATTTTCCTTTTAGTTATTAAGCATCACTTGCTTGTGCTTGTGTTGCTATTACTTCAACGCCTATAACATCATTTGCAACGCCATCTTCGTAAGCCAAAGCTCCACACCATTCACCAGCAGCGTCGGCAACTTCGCCTAGCCCTGCAGCGGTTGATGTTAAAAGTTTTCCTAGTGCCACAGTTTCACTAACCTTAAGTAGAGCACCTCCGCCTGGTAAACAAATCTCTACCATGTCGCCATCTGATGCATCAGCTTCGCCATTATAGATACCAATTGCCCTTTCATTTGCTCCACATTGAACAACTAGACCTTTAGTTGCACCAAATTTTACAAATGTATGATTAGTAATAGCTCCACTTGCTTTGAATGTATATGTTTTAGGTGTGCTTGATACTGCCATATTAATTTCCTTATTAAAGTTTAATATTCCTTTATTCTATTAGTATAATATAAAATTACATTTTTTCCAATTCAGCTTCATATTCTTCATAAAGTTTTTCATCCTCTTCAAAAACTTCTCTTTGAGCTTCAGAAAAAGTAATACCGTCTTTTTTTACTTTTTCTTCAGCAAGCTTGATTACTTTATCTTGAACTGGTGTATCTGAGTTTTTATTGTTTTTTGGTTTAGAGGTATGTCCAGTTCCATTTTCTGAAAGATTAACTGCACCAGCATTCTCAGCAAATTTCATCATATCATCGGCCATAAAAGCTTCTCTTTGCGCTTCTACTGCTTTACCTTCTGACAACATTTTATCAAATTTTCCTTTCTTTTCTGTTAGGGCCTTTTCTTTTTCAGCTTTTTCTTCAGCAAGCTTTCTTTCTTTTTCAGCTTTTTCTTCAGCTAATTTTTTTTCTTTTTTCATCTCACCCATTTCTTTATCACGACAAGCAAGCTTTTCAGTCAATTCTTTTATTTGCTTGTCTTTTTCTGCCATCTTTTTTTCCATTTCTTCAAATTTTTTCTTCATGTCGTCAGTCATTTGATCTTCCTTGTTATTATTATTATTAATTTCTGATAATATTAATGGTTCCATGCCTTTAATTACAGGTCTATTTGTTAACCCAGCACCTAACAAAGTAAACCCAAATTTTTCTTGCGTTTCATTATCCATATAGTCGGGATCAAAGTCAGCAGAAATATATCTATAACTTTTATTTCTTACTGCTTTTTCTCCTTTTGGTGTCCAATCAACCTTAACCCATAATTCGTTGTCATCATTTTGGAGATAAACTTCAGTAATCCAAGCTGCGGCATCCTTATCAGAATCATGAGCAAAATCTATCATTAAGTCAATTTTTCTAACTTTATCATCAAAATTTTGCTTAAGAGTAGTTAGATGCCTTCTAGTTATTTCTATTGTCTCTTTTTTATTAATGCGAAATGTACCAACTTTCATTAGTTGAAGATCGGTATCAATAATTTGAGCATCGGAATATATTTTTTCCGAAAGCTTTAGTGGAATAGTTCTAATTGTTTTTTGATCCATATTCTTTCCTTAATACCTTTTATTATATTAACTTTTTTAATTATTTACAACAAAACCCTGTAAAGTACCGTACTTTATAAATGTATGCCACATTGACATTGTTTTTTACTGCCAAGTGCTTTAATAATCTCAGAAAATTGTATTGATTTTTGTGCGGCCTTGGAAGGTGTAAACTTTTCAGTTTTTCCATACTCACCTTTTGAATTTTTAACTTTAGGCAAATTCCCTTTAAGAATAGGACGCATCCAAGACTTGCAATTATAATGCAATGGTGTCCAATATTTTTGCAAATTAGGATCATTTTTACTGAAAACGGTGCCTGCTAGTTCATTGCAAATTGGAGAAACAGGATCACCATTAACAAATTGAAATGCATCTATCTCCTCTAGAACTTCATCCTCAAAAAAATACGCCTGTCTAGCATCGTTAACCACATTTGCAGCAACTACGCTGGCACCAGCATTGATTGCATTTCCTTCTATATACTTTTCAGCACTTTCTATCATTTCATTTTCAATTTGATTTTCAGATACATCATTTCTCAAAGATGTATTAAATTGAAAAAATAAAACTTTTTCTAAATCAGCAAGTTGAGTACCTATAAGTAATTCACTATTTCTTTTTAAGCTATTTCTAACCTTTGGAGGCAATTTCTCAAACTCTCCTAATTTAATAGAGGGTATTTTTTCAGCTAACTTTACATTCTTTGCCTTTGGAACTTCTTTTGAGGCCTGTTCTAAACTATTTGCAGAAATTAAACTGGTAGCAGTTAGAATTTCATTTTGATAATTCTTTTCGCCAACTTTTTTTATATTTTTTGTAGCATCAATTTTTTTTGTACTGCCTAATTGCCGATAATTAGTCATTACTTGAGAAATCATATTCCCTGCAATACTAGATAAATTATCTTGCATAATAAATTTTAAATTTTTTGATGCTTTTTCAATGTCTTTAGATATGTTTTTTGCCATTGCTTTATCCTAATTTTAATTTTCAACTAACACAATATCAAAGCCACCAGAAAATGCCGCACCAGTAGCACCTGCTTCGGTTAATGATACTCTCATTTCTATATCTGTTTTTTCTTCAAACTTTTCTGGCTCTTCGTATTTATGCTGTATATATGATGTACCCCCGTCTTCAAGGGCACTTTCATGCTTAAGTTGAAATACACCACCTAGAGGCCTTGCTCTTAGCTCAACTATATAATTTGATGATTTACTTGCACCTGCTATCGATGCAAACCAGTCTCGCATATAACCAGTTTTATCCGCTTCAATCGTAAATACTGCCATCAGAGTTTGGTTTTTTGTAGGTTGTATTACAGCTCTAACCTTTGTTGAATCTGTTGGAACACCCAAGCTTAACGCAACATTTTCAAAACAATAAATATGCCCAACATTATCTATAGAGTTTACATTTTTCATTCTGAAAACTCTTAATAGATTTGTTGTTAAAGCTACTCTATTTTGTCCATTTAAAGTGACAGTTTGATTAACTAAAGCATAATCTCCATCTAACCCCTGAATTTCAATATCAAATGTATCACTTGTACTTGAAGAACTTACGGAATCAATCGCAGCAGTAGTGCTATATACATACTGCATTTGATTAATGTCGTTATCATCTGCACCATCCCATACTGTTACAACACCATCTCCAGTATCAAAATCCGGTGCTTTTCCGAATTTGTGAATAAATGTTTTGCCTGTAACATTTCCCTCAGCTATTGCTAATCCGCTTGAATTATTTGAAATAGATAAATCACCATCTTGTGTGACATTTACTTCTTTAATTTCACCTGCAGGAGTTTGTCCTTGGATTGTAGAGCTTGTTTCTAAAGATTTTCTAATTGTGACATTACTTAAACAGACTTCAGTAGCAGTATTAAATTCAAAAATTACACCATTAAATGCTTTAGGGCCAAATTCTGCTAAAAAACTATTTGGGTTACTAGGTATAAAAATTTTTGAAAATCTAACCTCTTCCCCACTCCCTAATAATTTTATAGTAATACTGTTACCAAAACCTTTTGTTATGTCATCACAACCAAATCCGATTGCATGTGCATATACTGTACGTTTAAACCACAGCTTTATTTGTTTTGGGTTGTTTGTTGTTGCATCGGTATTAACAGTTTTTAAACTATCAAAATAATCTGTAACATCACCACTAAAATTATAGTTATCACAATATGTAAGGTCTAAATCTTTTACATAAACACTGTCACCGTCGCAAGGTAAAGGATTTTGCACATCTATTTCTTCACCATTTGAAATCAAGCTAGTTCTTAAAAAATTATAAGTGCTATCAAAAACTAACCTAGCTATTTGTCTTAATGATTTATGAAACCCTGACATTATTCCACCATTTTTTTAGAGTTTTCTTTAACTATTTTTTTTATCTTTTCACTAAAATTAATAGGGCCATTATTTAAATTGTCAGGTGCAGTATTTTGCTCAGCAATCCTTTGACCTTCATCGCTTTTTGGAGTTAGCTTGTATCTATTTCTAACATGATCCTCTAGTTTATCATCTGGAATAACAACTTTAGACTCAATCATCATTTTTAAAATTTCCGCTAACTCTTTGCCGGCCTTATCTTTAATTCCGGTAAATTCAATTTTAGGATAGATATCTTGCTTGCCAAAATTTAGAATAACAATTTCTTTTAATATTTTATCAATCTCTTTTTTAATTGTATTAGCTACGACCATTAGGCCAGACAAAAAGAAATCCGATAAATCATTAGATAGTGAATATGCGCCTCCTCCTTGCATTCCTAGCTCTAGAAAGTTAGCAAGAAAAGCTTTTGCCATTCTTCGATCTTCACCGTCGATACTAGATTCAACCTTTGAGGGATCATAAGCAGTACCATTGGATAGGTCTATATTCCAACCTGCAGGATATACTAAATAATTTTTTTGATGAGTTGTAAATTTCTCTAATGCGTTTATTAAATTTGTATATTGAGTTGTACCTTCTTTGCCTGCCGGAACTTCTGCAGTTGGCAAAGGCATAGATTTCTCAATACCGATAGCATTTAATTTCAAATAAGTATTTTTTCTAAACCAATTTCCGTATAAAGGCCTTAATAAACTAATACCTTCATAATTATCACCTTCCATTTCAAGAGTAATAATTGATAGAAAATTAATCGGGATATCTACATCCACATATAAGTCACCGTCTACAAATTGCCTAATAGATTCTAGCTCTTTAGTTTTATGGTTAAAATTCCACGTTTCAATTGTTTTTGGAGATCTCCAACCTAACTTTTTTAAACTCATATATGAATTTAATATGGCCCTACCATTATCATCCAATATTGGATTATCTTGTACTACTTTATGTACTCTCTCAAAAACAGATACACCAAAATCTTCGCAAGTTAATGCTTCATTCAAAAACTTATCAAAATCTATATCTTCAAATAAAACTCTTTTGCATAATTCAACATGATCTTTATATTTTTGATCATCTTTTTTTGTAATTATTTCTCTTGATGCTGTACGGATAGGATTTTTAGTTGCCGACATTAACATTTTAATCTGGCCATCAGATCTACGCATTTTATCGTAAACATCCGCCTTATCTTTGTATTTGAGAGTTTCCAGATATTCTTCATCAAAATAACCGCCATAAACTTCAGTACCAGAAGTACCTAATGGATTATTTTGCACGACTATATAATTGATGTCCTGAGTATTTCTTTTTTCTGCAGTTTCTTCATTTCCTTGAAGTGGGTTACTTAAATCCATATATGCTACCTTTTAAAGAGAAATTTAATATATATTAATTGATTTTTGTATATTTTACCACTCGTCTTCTCCAAAAGCATCAATCTCTTTTAAATCAGCAGAATAATCCTCTGAAAACTCCCCTACGTTGTCTCTGTTAAGATAATTAAATGCTCCTGTAAAAGCATCAATCATATCATCGTGAGATCCTACAGGAAAATCTTCAGCTTCCACATAAAACAATTCTTTATTTCTGCAATCTTTATAAATTGATATATTCCCATGCTCAGCTTGCGCACTAGCAGGCTTTGCAGCAGTTTCTTTATTCATAGATATTTTTTCAACATCAACTACAAACCCAGATAGCATTTTTATAAAATTATCTTTTTCATTAACTCCTGCACTACCGGGATCTTGAAAACATTTTTGAACTACTGATATACCGTCTTGACGTGCTGTATTAATAATCATTGTTTCAACTTTTGCAGGTGATAGCCTTTCTTTTGTGATATCTAATATTACAAAAGTGCCATCTGATAATTTTCCTAATTTTACACTGGCAGTATAGTCAGGATCTTCTCCGGCCTTCACGTTTGATTCATCCGTTGCGGCCCTATCCCAACAACGACAAACCTCTATACAATTTGGATAGAAATCAATTTCTTGAAAATAGTATTTTTTAAAATACATGCCTGCTGCTGGTAAAATGTCCCAATTTCCTCCACGTTCTTCATCTCCCAATAACCTTTCCCTTTCAACTTTTGAAAGTGACATTAGTTTGGCCTTATAACTAGGATCTGCTTTTAATAATTTTTGATTATCTTTCAATCTGGAGAGTATAAATGTAACTGAAATAGGAAGTGATTCTGGAAATTTTTCTTGGGCCTCTTCTTTAGAATCAAACCAGTGATCAATATCATCATGAACTACAAGCCACCTAATAACACCTGACTTTTCAATTATTGCATAACCGTCTTCACCTATCCACCAATCTATAAATTTTCTAACCCATGATGTTTTATCGGGATTACAAGTCCCTCTGACATAGGGTTTAATTCCGCAAGTAGATCTATTCCGACCTACAAGATAAAAAAATTGTGTTCTACTGAAGTGTGTTAATTCATCAAAGTAGATGACAGGTATCTGACTACCTTGCCATTTGTACTTATCATCCTCTCGCTGCATATGGGAAAATGTAATTTTAAACCCATCTTTTTTTTTAGTTTCTTCTGGATGTTTAAATATCACCCTGGGAGGCTTTGATTCTTTAGGTTGTGCGCCTAGAGGAATATATAATTTTTTTGCTTCATCAAAAAGACCGCCCTCACTGGTGATTTCTGGCATTGTACGACGAAAATAAACCGCACCAGCATCAGGGCATGATTCGATATGTCTTAAAGGATCAAGTAATAAACCAAATGACTTGCCACCGCCTGCACTACCCCCAAAGATAACAATATCAGCATCACTTGAAAGAAACTCTTCTTGTGGCCCTTTCTGTGGTGCTATTACATCATTTTTGCTCATTTTCACGCCCATTACTAGGCAACATTATCACTTTTGGATTACTGAGAGATCCATCAGAAGAGATATTGTCAACTTCTCTCCTCATAGTCCATTTGAAGCGATTAATCATATTGAAAGACCAGGACTTAGAATTAAATCTTGCTAATTTTCCGGTAGTGCCTTTTATCCCCATTATTTCCCATGCCAGTAAGCTTTTCATTTCCCCTAAGTCTTTAGCTTTGGCAAAATCTTTGTGTTTCTTAATCCAATTATACAAAGTTTGTCTTGTTACACCTATCAAGCCAGCGAAAGAATCAAAAGATAAACCTTTTTTCATATGCTCGGTTAATTCATCGCAATATCGTTTTTTGTACTTCAAACTATGCTTTCCTTGTCGATGTATAAAATTAACTTAATTATATCATGCTTCTCTTTTTTCTGCAGTAATCAACAAACGCCTTATAACCAACTTTATTGGTAAAAACTTTTTCTATTTTTACTAACGTGTTTTCTTTTGATGCCTGACTTAATAAAGATCTTTTTTTAAATCTTGCAATTGCTTTAAACCTATCGTCGGGAAGGTTATATTCTGAAATAAAAACAGGATTATTTTGACTTGCTGCCCATTCATAGAATTCTTGATGATTAAAACTATTGTTTTTGTCGTATTCTGCAGTACCTCTGTAGGGTATATCGCAATATATAATAGAGTTATCTTTTATTGGTACTTTTCTGTAGTCAGTATTATAAAATTCCAGTTGTTGCAGTTGTTCCAGTCGTTCCAGTTGTTGCAGTTGTTCCAGTTGTTTTTCTGATAAAAAAACTTTTAGAAATTCTGGAATACCATTTTTTCTATAATATTCAACTTTATTTCTTAAGAACAATCGTTTATCAGTTATAGAATAACCTTCCGAAAATTTACTCATACCTAAAACTTTTTCTGCTAATTCGTCAAACTGATTAAAAACAATCGCATTATGCATAGATTTTTTGTAATTTTCTATTTCTTTTGAAAAAAGATAGTCCCTTCCATTATTTCCAAAAGACCAAATTGTTTTTACATATTGATTGTCTTTTTCAATTTCTTTAAAAAAAGTATCTCTATCTATAAATTCAGGACTAAAGTTTTTATAATTATACTTACCTGAAATTGCATCCTTGATTAAATCGGGTATACCTTTTTTAATTTCATTGAAATAAAAATTCTTAAAATCTTTTCCTCTATTTTCTATCATGAAATGAGTTATACTAAACCCACCTCCAAATAAATCATAGAAATTTTCAGCATTAGGAAATAATTTACAAACTTTTGGCAAGATTGAACTCTTAGAACCCATATAAGGGATGCCGTATTTCTTTTTCATTACTTATCTCTAACTTTAACAATATACCCTCTATGGTGTAAATCATCGTGTATATCCATCATTTCCATTTCGTTTGGAAATTGAACTTCTATAATATATTTCTTGTCGGCCTCACTTGCATCAAAGTTGACTTCTTTTTTTTCGTCAACTTCTGGCAATCTTTCAAAATCAAAATCAATTAATCCATAGTCTTCATAATCAGTATCTTCTAGATCTTCTCCCATATCATCTAAAGTATCTAGAAACATATTTTTATCAAACTCTGCTAGCCTTGCAACTTCGTTATCAGCATTTAAGTGCTTAAACTCTTCAGCTTCATTTTTATAGTCTTGAAAAATAACTGGCAATTTTTCCATTTCCAGTTTCTTTGCAACTTCTAATCTTGCGTGGCCACAGACTATAAATCCAGATCTATTTGAAACAATAATAGGATTTCTAAAACCATTTTTTGTAATTAACTTTTCTAATAGATCGAGTTGTTTTTTGTTGTGCTTATTTGGATTTCTGGGATTTGGAACTAACTCATCTATTTCAATTAGTTTAATCTCTTTTGCTTTAATTTCCATGCGAAACTCTCCCGAAAAATGTATATTATATAATGATATATCTAATTTTCAATCATAATCATTTCCAATGCTCAGGACAAGGATAATCAAATTTTTCACCAAAAATTTCAACTCCTTCTTTGGCAAACATTGCCAAAATTGCTACACCTTCAGAGAAATCACAAAACACACTTGCGCACTCTCCTTTCTTTTTGCCACCATAAAGAAGAATATCTCCTTTAGATCCTATCGTTGTTGCAATTTTTTTTCTTTTAATTTCTATTTCCTTATAGGGAGCATCTTGCAATAATTCAACGTATCTTGGAACTGCCATTTTTAAAAAATTTCCAAGCAAAACATCTTTATATTCCTGACCTTCTCTTATTTTATCTTCAAATTTTGGATCTAATGCTTTAATGAAATCCATTGCTAAAACTGGATTACCTTTTATTATATCAAATATATCTTCTTTCTTTTTGCATTTTTTTGATTTCTTCTTTGACTTCGCCATTAAAAATCCTTTCCTGAAATTCACACATAATATTAATACATCTTTTAACTACTTCTGAGCAATTTGGTAATAGATAATTTTTTAAATCACACCATAGATATAATTTCATCCCATTTTTATATTCAGATTTAATATAAGGACATTCTTTTTTTGCTATTTTTTCAGCTTTATACTTAGGTAAACCGTTCATGCATCTTGATGAAACTCCAAAAACTTTTTGCCAAACGGATACAATTGATCCCTTATGCGCTCTTGGACGATTGAAAAAAATGGCCTGATTTTCAAAAGATATGATCCCGCCCATTTTCATTAATTCTATTAGATCATTATTGCTCCACTTTTTACACCTTGTATTTCTGCCCTTACCATATCGTTCTACAACACTTCGTATATTAATATCTGGAAATTTTTCTTGTGTTTTAATTTTACCATTTGAATCAAAATAATTTAAAACTTCGACAACTAGAGTAGGATCATATTTAAGATCAGCAAACCCTTTAGTGAATGTAAATTTCCACCCAGCAAAACTTGCTGCTCTTTTCAGCCTTGAAACTGGTACATTGATTGCATCAGCAATATCTGCTCTTTTCATTTTATTTAAATTTTCTTGAATGAAAATTCTTTGCTCAGTCGATAGTGAATTGAATGCATTTCTATTATATCTATTTTTCACTCAAAAACCTTGCTGCTTTTATGGCCATATCAATAGTTGCATTCAATTGTTGGACACAGTTACATGCTGCATTTACAGTTTTAGGATTTATTTCTTCTTTTGTGACTTCATTCATTAGGCCGTGCAAATGATTGACTGTTTTGCCAAGTTGAAATTTTTCAGAAATATACTCTACTTGATTTTGTTTGCTTTTGATTTCCACGAGTTCATTATCCATTTTTTTGCCTCCATGTTGACACCTAGAAAATTTAGAAAACTATCTAGATACAATTTTATTCTTTCTTCTTGATCAAATTCAATTGAGTCATTTGAAACAATTCTTTTTCCATCGAACAAATCTCCGTTTTCATATCCTCCAATAATATCTGAAAATGTATTATTGCCTGTTGATTCTGAAGATATTTTTTGATCCAATGAGAATGAACCGTAGTCTCCAGTATGGCGCAAATTCCCTTTAGAATTGATACTCGTGAAAGTAAAATCTCCACTTTTTTGATTTTCATTCAACCACCCTTGAATTAATTTCTCTTGTTCATAATCTTCAATATCCTGAGCATTCGCAAAAATCTTTATAAAAAACTCTCCCGAAAAATGTATATAATGATGCATCTAAATATAAATAAAAAATATCAAGTAAAACAAAAATTGTACAGAAATATTATCCTGAAGGGATAGATTAATTAATTCAATGATTTACAGCGCAAAAAAGGTGCAACTTTTTTTATATTTTTGTTGTACTTTGCGTTGAAATAGTGTATACTGTATTTACTGGAGGAAATATGAAAAAACAAACTTACAAAATGGGAACTTGGACAAAAATAGGAAAGTATGAAGTTTTAATTATTTCTTTAAGAGAATACAAAATAAAAGGTTTAAAAACTGGACTACCTTATAACTTTACCTGCAAAAACATAAACGAAACTATTAAAAAAATTGAATCTAATGAATATGAATTAAAATTTGCATAACAGGGGTGGCAATATGGCAAAATGGTACGATAACACAGAGATAGCAAAGATTAGCATTACTTTAGATTCTGAAAAAGCGGAATACAAAACTCCGACTTTTGGAACAAGTGCTAAGTGGGAAAAAGTAAAATCGCAAAAAATGAAATTAGGGAAATATTCTATATTTGAAGTTGAGTATTTCGGATCACTGAATATTATAATTAGACTTTCAGATTCAAAAGAAGATTTTTTTGGAAAACCTCTTAAAATAACAGAATTAGCAAGCTTTGAAGTGACTTCAGATAAGCCTTTCGTTGGCATAATTCCTTCAGAAAAAAATTGGAGCACTATTGTACATGACATTAGTTTAGAATCCGACGGTGTTTATAAAGTGATAACTTTTAAAGATAAGATCACGATTTCAAGAAAATATTAAAATTTGCATAACAAGAGAGATCAAAATGAAAAAAACAACACTAATCTTACTGCTAACTTTACTAAATTTTAACTCTTTTGCTTTTATAAAAACAATTAAGAAAAATACAGTTGTATGCGATCATGAGAAAAATTATAGAGACTTTCAAAAATTCACGAAAAGTAAAAACATAACTCTCATGATGAAAATTATAAAAGATCGAAAGTGTGGACCATTAGACAGTGCAATGGAAGGAAACCGAGAAGTTAATGTTATAGTATTAAGAAAAAAAGACGATTTATCAATTTTTAAGTGGGATGGGGATATTTTTTATACTGGTGCAGATGTTTATGAGTAGATTGATTTGTATGAATCAATCTATATGGAAGGGGAGGCTTAGAATTATCATGGCCTGTATTTTGATATTCTAAGCCTTTATTAAAATCTATTATTTAAATATAACTTTTATTATATAATTTTTAAAGGAAAAACATATGAGAAAATTAATAGATGTTAGGGACGGGCAGGAGTATAAAATAAGACAGTTAATAATAAGTAATGATAATGTCGCTTATTATATAACAGATAAGTACGCAGCTACTTCTAATTGTCATGAGGCAGTTGTTTTGCAAGCTGATAGACCTCCTGAAGTTTTAGAAGTTTTCACAAAGGAATTAATTTCTGAAATTGGCATTAAAAAAATTAATTCAAATCCACATGAGTTACCTGCGCCACTCGGTTTTACTTGGAAACAAACTAATTTAGAAAAAAGATTAAATGAAGCTATCGATATCATGCTAGAGGATTTTCTTGACTTATCACCAGAAAAGCTACAAAAAGTAAGAGAAAAGTTACATTTAGCTAAGATAAAAATCTTAGAAGAAACTGACAAGGAGGATCTATGAGCGTTAAGATTAAAAAAGAAGAAAGAACAAAATACTGTACTTTTAAATGTACGCCTTCTGAGCAAAGAAAAATAATGAGACTAGCTAAAAAATATAAATATAGAAATATCTCAGCTTACCTAAGAGATTGTGCGCTTAATTCCGATAAGAAGAAAGATTAACTCCTTGTCTCTTTTAAGCAATCTATCATATAACAAGCTTCAATATCGTTAGTTTTTTCTGACAAAAATGCCCTATAACTTTCATCCTCATTAATAAAACAAAAGCAAAATTTATCACCAAACAATTCTTTTACTTTTTTTACAATTTCTTTTTTTTCTTCTTTGCTACTAATTGCTTTACCTAGTTTTATTTCTTTTTCTTTAGTCATTCTATCCTCCTAAAGTATGCAAGATTTGCTAATCGTTAAATCTTTGCAAACAACTCTATTATTTTTTGTATACACTTTGTAGCCTTTTTTCAAAACTCCGTCGTGCCATGAGCAGCAACCTGTTAAGTTTTTGTATTTCTTTTTAAGCTCAAAATTTTTATATTTAATATTTTCTTTTGAAAACATATTCTGTGTGAAAAAAGCTAAAAAAGAAGTAAATAGTATTGTTAAAAACAATCTGTCTTTAATTGTTTTCATTCTAAAAATCTCCCTTTGCGCATTTCATTTTTTGAACTCCTTTAAATCTTTAATAGAAACTGAATATATTTTTTTAAATCTATCTATCAATTCATTAAATAGCATATCTGGATCACGATTATGATCAACTGGAATGCTCAGACACCAACATTTACCCTTCGTTTTACAAAGATTAGATATCCATTTCCGACATGCATTTATCAATTGCTCATTTGAAAGTGTACATTTATCTTTTTCCATAATATCTACCCCTTAGAACATCTAATATGATTTCTATTTGTTTTTTTCTTTCAGCAGCATTAGCATAAGCAGCATAAGCAGCAGCATCAGCAGCATCAGCAGCAGCATCAGCAGCATAAGCAGCAGCATCAGCAGCAGCATAAGCAGCATAAGCAGCAGCATAAGCAGCATAAGCAGCAGCATCAGCATTAGCAGCATAGGCAGCATAGGCAGCAGCATCAGCAGCATTAGCAGCATCGGCGGCA
>JABAHP010000560.1_pt1 | contig 36433 bp, 53 predicted proteins | sample 7062081 | NCBI WGS metagenome assembly JABAHP01 (sample SAMN14534357, study PRJNA622989) | marine sediment metagenome | biome: marine biome [ENVO:00000428]; feature: marine pelagic biome [ENVO:01000023]; material: deep marine sediment [ENVO:00002113] | place: India: Gulf of Kutch | collected...
CCGGCAACATCTGTTAAACCATTTAAATTAGCTGTTGTCTCATTCGGCAAAACAATTCTATTTGTGTTGGAAGCAGTTCCCATATTCTGATTAGCACCATTTATGCTAGGACTGGTCAGAGTTTTATTTGTTAGTGTCTGTGCCGTAGATAAATCTACATAATTAACCCACGATCCATTTGCGTAGACTCTAACTAGATCGCTAGTAGAGTTATAGTAAGAGTCCCCATCCTCGGCGGCAGATCCTTTGTTACTAACATAAGTAGCATCGTCAGCATATACAGCGAATTCAGTTGTTTGTAAAAATGTTGTCGTAGGCCCAGTCGTTTCAACCCCTTCGGCAAATGTCAAAGTTCTTGTTATCCCTGGCATTGCTCCTCCTATATATTATATAAATCTTTTGCTAATAATTTTGTGTCAGTATTTCCTTTTTCCATTTCAATTAATTTGATCCCAACGCTCGAAGCTTGCCCCGGTAGGTCATTAGGTTTCAAATTAAAGTCGTCCCCAATATTTGAATCAAAATTAATTCCTTTGGTGGAAAATTTATAAGTAATATCTCTCTCACTTCTTAAATTTATTTGATCTGTTATTTTGCTCGAATAATCTTCCAAGACATGTAAAAATCTGTCGGTATTTATTATATCGTGCAAGTATCTTGCTTTATTAGATGTTTCGGTTTGCGAAGATGTAGAAGTGAATTCGCTTGAATTGTAATGAGGATTATACGCGATAAATTGAGTTACAATATCCTGATATTCAATTGAATATTGATTTTTATTTACAATTATTTCTGTGGTTGTAATATCGGTTGATGCCGAAATAGTAGCATACAACTTATATGCGATCTCAAAAGAGTTATTTAAATAAATATATCCTAATGTTGATTGACAAAGTTTTTCCGCATAGAAATTATATCCCTTATAATCTTCTTGATCGAAAAAAGGAATTGAAAAAGCTGCATTTACATTTAAAGTTGATCCTGCGGTTGTAAAACTTGCAGCATTTGTTGTAATACCAGATTTATCTAAAATTTCTTTTAAAACATCCGCTTGATTTTGATCAGTTGATTCTGGTTTAAATTTAAAATAAACTCTATTCGTCCCAGGGTCTAAAGTTGTTAGACCTGCGTGATTTGCTTCAAAATTATTTGTAAAAGTTATTTTAATTAATTTGTTACCACCACTAGTTGTAGATGTTGCAGCCGTATAATCACGACCGTATAAACAATAATAATAATTGCCAGAATTGTCAGCAATAACAATGCTAGGACAATCATTGGTTTGTATGGTGTCGGTCGCAATAACCGAAGCTTGCTTAGTGATATATACATAATTGTTAGTCCGATCGACATAATAGACTCTTTCCCTATATGTTCCTGATCCAGTTATCTCGAAAGTATCGCCGATATGAATTTTTGCGACCGTGGCCGCATCCGTATCTAACCTTGTGAAATTTGCATCAGTATTATCTACAGCACTTGGCGAAAAACTAAAATCTGTTGTTCCATTACTCCCTGTCCTTCCAATAGTCCATTCTCGATTATTGGAAGTGGTTAAGTCTGTCGTAAAATTTGTACAAACTGCCTCATCCATTTTTTCAGGATCTAATCTTTGTGCAGTAGTTAAATTTGTTACTGTCTCGGGGATAGTGTCATATCTTGTAACACTTCCAAAATAATATCTGACTGGTCTACCTATTGCCCCCGGTTGAACTAAAGTAAAATCATCGTCATTATAATATATTTCTGTATCGTTCATACTTGCTTTTTTTGAAAGCAAGTCTAAATTATCTTTTATTGTAAAGCTAACTGAGGTTCTATTGACATTCAGAGATGTTATTCTTCCTTCATAAATTTTCTGAATATTTGAAATCGAATCTAAACAATGCCAGATTTTTACTTCTTTATTGTAGAAGGAATCGTCATTGGTTAAGTACTGATTAAACTCTCCGTTATCATTTATTAACTGAAGGTTCGAGGATGAAATACTAAGTTTACCATTTATAATATTTTTTATTGTTTGCTTAATCTTGGGACTCTTTATAATTTTAGGTTCCCACTCTTGAAGATCTGTGTTAGGAGTTTCCGGGTCAACTCCGATTACTCTAAATTTTTCGATTGTGTAAAATAAATAATAAAATACAACCACTGCATTAGTTGTAGACACTGCATTATTTAGATTTACTGTTAACAGATTATTACTATCAATTGACCATTCTCCGGTGCTAGGAGAACTAGAAACTTCTGTTAATTCCGTACCCTGCTCGACCACCTTTGAGATTTTATAATTAAAGGTCATTGTATAAGTAGTCCCAGAATCTAGACTTAATAAATCATTAACAAAACGAGCAGGCTCTATTCTTGTAAGAATAAATTTTTGTGTAGTCTGGTCTGTCTTTAAATTTGAATAACTCATTATACTGACCGCTGTTGTTTAACAAATATCTGCATTGCTATACTCTGATCAAAAAAAGATGACCCTCCATTGTCGTAAACTGGGTCAGGATAATCATATGCTAATCCAATATAAAAAGCATCTGCGTTAGGTGTGTAATTAGCGATTGTTACCGTAGGATAATAAGTAAAATTTGAATTCAAGTTTTCATCATTGAAATCAAGTCTCAAATATCCCAACCAATTTTCTTTGGACGGATCTGAAGTATCAAAAGTGATATCACTAATAGAAGCTGTATCGCTTGTTATCAATACATTTTCATAATTAGTTGATGTATATATCTTTAATACAAGCGTTTCGTTGCCCCCCAGGGCAGTAAAATCTTGAATGTACATAAACACTCTGATATTTCCCAATGGCCCATTAGTTCCAGAGGCCAAAGAAAAACTGCCCAGTCTGATTTCTTCGTCAGCGTCAAAAGTTTTTATATATTTATCTTCACTAAAATTTAAAATACTCATTATAAAATCTCCCTAAAATCTAATGTCATGTTAAAGAAATCAGCTTTAACATGCGTGAATCTAGGTGGAGAGTTAAAAACTACATATCTGGTTAAATCTTGCAAGTTATCAGTTATACACGATCTAGGATCAATACTAATGAAAAAAGGTGTTGTAGTTCCGAAATCAAAAAATAATTGTTCTAAAGCTTCTCTTGTAGATGTATCCATCAATGCAATTCCTGCGTTGCTAATTGTTATAAATTTAGTCTTTTTGTCAAAATAAATGGCCCCTGCTTCGGATTCAGTTCTTAAAGAGGGATCAACGATTGTTTTATTGATTCCAATTTGTATATTAGTGGTTGTTAAAGTTGTGTAATCTCCTAAATAGACGTAGGAGAGTGAAAAACCTTCGTTACCGTTTGGATTGAATTGATCTATAAAGTAAAATCGCCAAAATCTATAAGAGCTATCTGCTGTAGAATCAAAAAAATGAAATATTCCTTCACTTGTTCTAGTTAAGGTTATATCTAATGGTGGAGATGTCCATTGATTTAGGTTATTACCCTGGATTTTTACAGTGGCCTGATCGCTAATTGAAAATTCTTCGTCTAAAGGAGAAATTACAGAAAAGAATTCAATTGGAGCATTATACCCTAAATCATAAATTACAGATTCGTACATATGATTGCGCTGCTCGTCAGCTTTTCTTTGCGTAGATATAGTCTCGTCACTTGTCAGAACAAACCCTATATCGTCCCATAATGCCTCCGTTTGCTGCGAGAATCGCAAAGTGTGACTAGACCCATGGGCAAATCTAAATTTGTACTCTCCGGCCGTATTATCGTAATCGAATGTCCACCCACTTGAAGAAGCGTTTAATTGTGTTTGAACTTCTGTGGCCAAAGTATCTGCCGTATATGTCCCTGCTGTAATTGTTACTGTTTTATTGGCCCCATCATTTATATAAATTTTATCGTTAGAACTGGCAGTTACTACAAAGTTTCCGGCAGGCTTCCAAACTTTTGATCTGAATTTATTTATAGAATTAGATCCTGGAAATGCTGCCAACTCGCTACTATAAGTTATCGAGCCGGTTGTTAACTCTGCAAGGTTATTATCCATAAATCTCATTCGTTGATTCGTTGTAGTCGTCATTATGCGATCCTTGCATTGTTTCTATTAAGTTCTAAAATAATATCTGCTAAAGTATCCCCATTGAACTCAACACTTGTATTTATAGTTTTGTCAGTTTGGAGAGTGTTTAAGATTTGGGCCAAAAGGCCTACCATTGTTTCGTTATTTAGACCGGTGTTAGTTTTTTGAGACGTAAGAAATTCCTCTAATTCTTTAGTTGTAGAACGGTCAATTACAAATTCACCACTTGTTAATCTGGCAGGGAAGGTGTCGTTAGGAAATCCGTCTGGAACAAGTCCACCTTTGGCAAAAAGACCACCAACAAGATTTCCGGCGGCACCAACAACGGATCCAACGCCACCGCCAACAAAGGTTCCTACTGCGGTATCTGATAGAAAGCTGCCAACTCTTCCTGTACCGCCCACGCCTGGAATAGAATCTACAACGCTTTTCAAAGAATCTATAAATCCATCGGCAATGGATTTTCCTAGATTATAGAAAAACTCTCCTACGCTTTTAATCGGTTCCCAAAAACCTTTATATATGGCCTTTCCTAAATTTAAAAGAAATTCTCCTAGACCTTTTAATAATCCCCAGAATCCTTTATAAATTAATTCCCCAAATCTTCTAAATGTAGTCAGTAAACCTACACTTGAAAGGCCCTTTTTTATGCCATCCCAGATCGCTCCTGGCACGACTAAAAACATTTGTTTAGCTAAGTTTAAAGCAACATTAGGCCATTCTTTTACTAAAGCAAGTGGAACCTCAAAGGCCATTGCTGCGGCCAATTTTGCGGCCACTCTTGGCATTGCTCTTACTAATGCAATAATAATATCATCCACTCTTTCAACTAGAGCTATTATTATCTTGTCTGCATTGTCGGCCAAGGATTCTATAATTGCCGGTATAGATAAAATGATATTCTCTATTAATTGAGGCAATGCATTTACAAATTCATCTACAAGTTTCTTAACTTCTTCTGGCCCTTGTGAAAATACCTCAAGTAAAGGCCCTACGGCTTGCCCCAAACCTGGGATAAATAAATCTGCTGCTAAAGCTCCAAAACCCTTAACAAGATCTTTGGCCCCTTGCGAACCTCTCACTAAAGAATTTAATATTCCTGTTGTTATACCAAGAGAGGTACTTTTCTCTAATTCTTTTCTTTGTTTTTTGAGCTTTTTCTTTTCAAGTTCAAACTCAACTTCTCCAATTCTTCCGGCCTTAAAGTTTTGTTCTAATTCTTCTAGGCTTGCATCTAACTTTTTAGCTAAATCAGTTTGGCCACCTCCAAAGCTAAAAGTTAACGCATCACTTGCCGATTTACCAATTTTCGCAAGAACCCCAGAAATTTCTTTTTCTGTTTCAAGAAAACTTTTTTTGTAATTCTCTATAAACTCAAGTCTTTTCTTATCTTTTGCGTCTTGCTCGTCTTGTTCCTTTTTTCTTATTGCAGCTAACTGCGTGTTAAAATCTAGATTGATCTTTCTTTCTAGTTCTTTTGCAATTCTAAAAGCTTCTCCCTCACTATTTAGAGCATCCTGAATAATCTTAAGTCTTTCTGCTCTTTGTCTCTTCAACTTGTCTAGATCTGTTAATCCAATATCTTTTAATTCTTCTTGCAGTTGTAATAATGGTTTTAAATCAATCAATTTTATATTTTTATTGATAGACTCAGTTGCTTTTTTAGCTTTATCTTTTAATTCTGAAAATTCAAATCCTGCATTAAACAAACTATCGCTAAAAGTATCTAATTTTTCTCTGGCCTTTTCCACACTACTTATTTGTTCCTCATCTATTTTTACGTTTGCAAAGGCACTAGAAAATAAACTAAAGCTTTTTAATTTTTTAACTGCATCAGTAATAAATTTTATCAAGGTCAAAAAAGAAGAAATTACTTTAGAAACACCAAAAACAAATAAACCAAAAGCTTTTTTTGCAATATTTCCAATTAACTTTCCAAAATTTTTAAATAATTTTATTAAAGGTGTAAAAATAGAAACTGTTTCATTAAATGAGCCAACTAAAGAATCCCACAACTCTGTAAATATTCCGGTTCTTTCATTGATTACCTGCAATGCTTTAAATAACGCAAATAAAGCGGCAGAAATAGCGGCAATTGTTAATACTATGGGATTGGCCAACAGTGACAATAATACTTTAGAAAGAGTAATTAAAGACTGCCTGACTAAAACTAGCGATTTTAATAAAGCACCTTTTAAAACATTTGCAAAGCTTAAAGTTGCAGCTTCTAAACCGAATAAAGCACCAATCAATAATTTTATTTGTAATATAATAGCACTAAAAGCAATTTTTGCTTGTGCTAGTGTTATTGTTGACAAAGTTGCAACTATACTAGAAAAGCTTTTAAAACTAACAGTTGCAGCACCAGATAATTTAATTAAATCTTTAAAACTTTTATTTAATAGCGGTATTTGTGTTGAAATTAATGTCTCGAAGATATCACTTTTTAATACCAAGTTTAATATCTTTAAAGCTTTTACGACTGCAAAAACATTAAAAGAAACTGATAAGAGCGTTCCCCCAACCTGTAATAATCTACCAACAAAAGAAGTTAAAAACCCAGTTGCTTTAATAACAGTTTCATTGACATTATTTAAAACAATATTTGATGCTGCTGCTAGTAAGTTATTGCTTTCAATTATTGCTGCACCTTCTCCGAATGCTTGAGATAGTCTAGTTGTATTATTTTCTAAAACAATTTGTTGCCCGGCCAAAGTGCTTGTTACTGCGGCGGCGGTTCCGGCAATTGGAACGTATTGCTTCAATAAAGAACTCCATCTTTTTTGTACTTTTTCAGATTCCGTTAAACTGTTGAATGTTTCTTTAACCCCTTGACTATAAAGTTTTTGCTGCAAATTAGTTGCACCTAACTTTACACCATACTTCTGCACAGATTGAGCCTGACCATTAAGAGCAGAAATAAACTCTATTGTTGTTTGTATAACATCGTCACCCAAGAACCTTGCATAATCTGTAGTAATTGCCAGTAATTTTTTTTGTTGTTTTTCGTTGAAGCCCATTGCTGAAGTAGTCGCCACTATTTCTGTAACTGCACCCCTTAAAGCTTTTTCGGTAAAACCTGTCTGATCTGAAATCTTTTTAATAGATTTATTCCAACTGTCAACAGTCCCAATTCCATCACCAAAGGCCCTATTAAAACCTGTTAAAGTTCTCTCAAAAATAAATGTTTTTTTCTCAAATTCAACAAATGTTTCTGTGGCCCTAACTGCTGCATTCGCTAAAGCTGTTCCTAGCTCAAATGCTAAACTGGCCACTTTTTTTATAAGCAAAGATAATGCAATAGACAAAGAACCAGTAATTAAAGAAATAATCAAGGAAATTCTACTAATTAAATTTATGATTGTATTTTCAAATCCTTTCGTTGCTTTGGAAAGTAAAGCAAATGCTGCTGAAATGCTGCCAAGGTTTAAAGCTAATCCAAAAATCCCCCTATCCAATGTAAAATAAGCTTTTGCTACTGCATTAGTAGTTTTAATAGCACTTTTTGACCCTTTAACAACATCTTTTAAAATATTTAAATAATTTACAGTTTTTAAATTTAAACCAGTGTACTTATTGATAAGTTCTAATAAATTTTTACTTTTTAAAGCTAATACGCCGGTCACTACACCAGTAACACCGCCAAAGGTTTTAGCGGTCTCTTTTAGTTCTTCTATTTTTTTTGTTTGTTCTTCTGCTGCTATAGTTACTTGTGTTAATCCTGTAGACACTAATTCTGAGGATCTTGAAATTAAATTTAAAAAATCATTATCAACAAGACCAAAAACTTTAGAAATTGTATTTAATGTTGCAATTAATTTTTTTGTGTCAACACCAATGGATTTAAAAGCTGCTTGTATTCCTAAAGCTCCGACACCAAAAAAACTTGCTGCACTTGTGGTTTTTTTAAAAATTTCAATAACAAGATCAAATCTTGATGTAAGTTTTACAGCATCTAATGCAGTATTTTTTATAGTGTTTACTAAATCTTTAAATTCTTTAGTTTGTGTTGCTGCGGCAACACCTACAGCAACAACTGAACCGGCAAGAAGCTTCTGATTATTAGTTAAATTACTAAAAAGATTTATTTGTTTTTCTGTAGACTTATTAACTTGTTTTATATTTTCTTCAGTCTCTTTAGTAGTATTACTATATTTAGCATATTCTTGATTAATTTTATTTAGATTTTTAAAATTCTTTTCTAATAAATCATTTTCTTTATCTATAACTTTATTAAAGTTCTTAAAATTTTTTTCTGCTAATTTAGAAAAGTTTTTAATCGCATTTAATGACTCTTTTGTTAAAACCTGTATAGATATATCAATTGTTTCGGCCATGTCTTCGCCCTTTTGATTTTTTCATGCTATCGACTTCATGCTTATTGATAGCCTCTTGAATAATTTGGAAGGCCTCTACATCTGCAACCGATAGTTCATCGGGAGAAAAATTATAACCTAACTTGGCCAACATTTTCCTATTAAAAAATTCTTCGACATAAAGAATCATTTTGTTATGTCCTTTCATGCCCTTTATTGCCCAATTAGTTTGTTGTTTTAATAGAGCCTTTTCTACTTTCCCAGTTTACCCGCATTAAGAATTAATGTAGCACACTCAGAAATTAGACCATCAAATTCTGAATAATTTTCCATCTCATCAAAAGATTTAACATGAATATCGCCACATTTAAGATCTACTTTGGTAAAATATTCTTGTGCCATATCGGTCAGAGTAATAATGCTTTGAAGTGTCTCAGTACTAACATTAACGCTTCCATCTTCACTTAGCTTAAAATTACAATCTTTCATCATTTTTAAGCGTTGGCGATATTTTGGAATACCTATAATCAACTCGCCTTTAATGTTTTTATGCTTGCTTAAATCTACTTTTAATTCTCTCATTTTTAACCTCAACAAAATTATAGCAAGAAAGAAAATTCTTTCTTGCTAGTTAATATTGTTTAGATCTTACAGAAAATTTATGTAAATTTCACCTAAAGAATTTGAAACATATCCTTTAAATCCCAAGTTATATTCCACAATGCTATCTGTGTCTTGTAACTCAAATGAATTTATTGTTGCTGTAGGGATAAAAGCATTAACAACTTTTCCGGCCACCCAATCGCCTGCACTGTCTTTGTCGCCTACAGTAAAAGCAAGTTGAACATTTTCGTTATTTGCAAATTTATCAAAATATTGGGCCTCATACTGAGTTAATCTGAGTACTGCTGTTCCCGATACTTCCCTGTTAGTAATTAACGAACCTGATTTTCCTGAAGTGGCACAAATTGAAAGTAAATCGGATTTAGTACCAGTAATAGTAAGGGTAAATTCTGAGACTCCAACACAAGTATTGTCGTCAGAATCACCAACAAATAACTGAATATTTTTGGCAACAACTGGCGTAGCAGTGTCATAGCTTGGAGTCTGTGGATCAGAATAGTCTTGTGCATCGTCACTTGTATAAGTTTGCGCTCCTGTATCATCGGCGGCAGTAGAGAACCCTATTTTATCGCCAATTGTGTTGGCAGCGTTGGCCCCTGTATTCCACAAAAGGCTAAGGATTGCACTGGTGGAAGTGGCAATTGTGAATTTACCTGTGCTGTTTGAGTAAGTACAAGTATAAGTTTCTGCACTATCTTCAGCGGCTAAAGCGGCGGCGATAGCATCCGCTAAGTCATGTGGATTTTTATACCACTTGGCCGTAATAGTTGCGGCAAAAGTTCCATTGTCAGAAGTAAAATCTAGATAGGTATCTGCTGAGGCAATTTCAATAGGATTCCAAAAATATTCAATCCCTTCAATGTCGAAGTCGCAATTTACAAACTCTCCGGCCGTAGCAGAAATATTCATGCTGACCGTTCGACATCCGGCCATCAATTCTGTTGCCCCACCGTTGCCCCTGTAGATCCACTGAGAGAATGTTGGATGTCCAGAATTGGCCGGTTTTTTTAAAATAGCATTACCTAAATTCACTCCACTGGCCGGGGCATTTGCCAAATCGAACGCAAGAGTAAGAGCGTCTGAGGAAACTGAAAGAACATTTCTAACTGAATAACCGTTAGTGCCATCCTTTACTAAAAGTGCCGTTCCTCTCTCGTAGTTTGTGCCTTCCCCCGTATCAACATTAATAACACTGGTTGTTGATCCTGCTACGGTGTCATATTCTGCCCCTGGTCCACCTGTAGCACCTAAGCAGCTTTCTACTAACAGACCGTAGGCAGGTTCAGTTCCTTCAACACCAGAATGCTTTAAATAGTGGGATACTGAGGATGCAGGATTTTCAAATCCAAGATCACTTTTGGCCATTCCGATAGACCCAGTTAACTCAGCATTCTCAAGTTCGTCAAATGAAGGTGATATCGAAAAACCTTCCTGAAGAGCGATGTAGTCTTCTGTAGCACTAGAAGGAGCAACGGGAGTTCCTTCGGTACTCTCTACGACTATTGCACAAGTTGTGCTTTTATTTTGCACGGACATAATTTCCCCCTATATTTATATTTGTGTTGCATATTCTACACTAAACAATAAATTGCAAGTTATAAAATTGTATTTGTCTGCTGCTATAAATTCTATACCTGAAGAAGATATAAAATTTATTTTGTCTATCTGATCAGTTATTCCCAATTGATCAAAATCTAGAATTCTATCTTTAAAAGTCCTCTGATCATCGAGTATAGTCTTTGTCGAATTCCTCATAATATTTACGTCATTTTCTAAACGAAATATTTCTTTAACTAAAATAAAGTTAAAAGATCTTATTGCATTATCGTCTTTTAAAGTCCCACTAATTGCAGTACCTTCCTCATTTACTTGAAGTCCATAACCATTTTTTAAATAGACAATTGGATTATCAACTATTGAATATGGATTAGGTATAATTGTTTTGGACGCTGAAAAGAGCGTATCCATTTCTGTATGTATTGTATCTATAATATTGCTTAAGCTCATTTTTTAACTTCCATAATGTTCCACGTAGAACATTTCTACATTTTCTATAATGTTCCACGTGGAACACTAACGCCAGAAATGTCCTGACCTAACTCCTAGCTCTTTATTATCTAAAGTAGCATTGTTATTTAAATCCACGCTAAAAACTTTATTACTTATTCTATTATCAAAGTTTTTTCTTGCTTTTATGCGATCATCGTCATAGTCATCACCGAGACCATTGAATATTATCTCTGCAACTTTAGGTACTGTTGGGGATTCAATTTTTTTATAATCTAATAATTGATTTCCTGAATCTATAATTCCTCTTTTAATTAATTCATCAACGACTATCTTAGAAGAAACTATAATCTGTTCTTCCCAATCTGTTTTCCCTGATTCGTACGCATCTTTTAATGTACTGCTATTAAATATAGGGTATTCGCTGTATAGGTCGTCATCTACAATAAATTTATACATAATCCATTTTATTGTTGTCCCTGCGTCTAGATCGGCAGATAAGGAGAGTCTTAACCAAAATTGATCGTATATTGTTACATCTCCCAAACCTGTGACTTGCTCCGTTCCTGACCTGTTTACCGTGTCCTCTCTAGACCAACCTGATTGTCCCTTATCAGGTACAAAAGTTATAAGTCCATCTTGTTTAAATCCATCAGTTTGGTCGATTACATCTACAGCAGACCGCCATTGGTTTCCATCCCAATAACTAATGGAGAGTGTTGATGTCTGAGTGTTGGCCGTTCCAAATGCAATATAAAATGAGTTAAAAGGATATCTGGAACCTATGTATAAATAATCGTCAGCGGCCACAAATCCAACGGCTCCAGTCCCAGAGTGATAATTATTTAAATTAACACTTAGGTCGTTTAATGTTCCGTTGTCTGAAAATATTACTCTATAAATCATTTTACCTCTAAATATATTCTTTAAAATTAATATCGTAGTGTGCAGTTCCAGTTCCACCTGTTGATTGAAAAGTTAATACTAATGCATCAGGATTATTTGAAGCGTCACGACCTACATAAATATCTTCTTCAAAACTTGCAATATTTGAAACCTGCGTAGATTGATTACTTAAATCAATGATTCCGGATGCAATAATACTCCCACCTGTAAAGCTCGTTACACTAACTAACGTATCGTGAATTCCTGACCCAGTCGCCCAGGAATCACCTGTCAAAGATGGATTATATCTAATCCGGTATCTTAGTTCTTGCGTTCCGCTTACACTAAAAATACACAATCTTTTTAATTGCAAAGATCCATTCAAGTAAGAAGAATTTAATCTTATGCCGGCCACTATTGATTCTGTTGTTGTTATACTTGCCGGTGTAGTATCAGAAGAAATAATTCTTATAGGCCCCTCTTGTTGACTTGCACCAGAAGATATAAAAGCTATACATGAAATACTACTAACTTGAGTATTTGCAGTCGTTCCAATATTTTCAACGTCAACCCTAAAAGGGAGAGTTGGGACAGCGAAGTAAGGAACTTCTAATGTGTTCGATACAAAATAAGATTTCACTAAAACTATAGTGCCGCCAATATCTATAAAAAATCTTATGCCCCGTGATGAAAGCCATCCAAATTCAATTTTGAAAACTGCTTGTTTCGACCAGTCGATAGTTTTACCCGATGCACCTGTACCATTTAAAGGATCGTCCCAGTCGGCCTGAGCAAACTTTAAATCAACAACTGATCCACTGGTATTAGATCTAACAACTATATTTACGTTAGATCCTTCTATCTCAAAAAAAGTACCATTGCTATCATCGTGAGGACCTACTCTTTCCCTTCTGTTTGAAAGAGGGTTGAATCTATGTATGAAAAATATTTGTTGAGCATTGGCCTTATTATATTGAATATTTCTTCTAGTTTGCAATAACGCTCTGTCACCGCTTGCGGTAGTAGTAGAAAATTCAATTTGTGTTTTTGTTGCATTTCTTGTAACTGTACCGCTTCCACTAGTTAAAGTGTCTATGTATCTTGTAGTGTCTAGTGGATAGTTTGCAGAAAACTCAAAAAGTTTATATGGATCCGCAACTTCAAGTTTTCCAAAAATATCAAAGTAAGTTGATGGAAAATCAACCCTGGCCGGTGCAGAATCAGAAAACAATTCATTGCCCGAAGAATCAAAAGGTGTAATTTTCAATTGTGAATTACTATTTACTGATAAACCACTTTCTAACTCTTCTAGTGATGTTTTAAAATTACCACCATTAGTTAGGGATGCATTTATAAAAGTACCGCTTGCATTTTCTCCAGTAATAACCGCCTTTACAAGCTCTGCATCGTCTTCTTCCGAAATAGAATCCTGAATTCTATGACTAGAAGGTTTTCCATTTACTTTTTTTAAAATTGTTTGCAAATCGAAAGTTGTTTGATCTGTGCCGCCATTAGTGTAAACAACTCTAAAAAATTTTTTATGACATTGGAAAGAAAAAGTTTTTTCTGTATTGGCCAAAATTGTGAAAACATCTCCAAGGCCGGATCTCCAAGTCGTTCCATCGCTAGAAAATTGTATTTCTAATCCATCGGTGGCACTTGCAACGTCTGAATACACATTTACATAAATAATTGCATAATCTAGTATTGACCCATTATTTCCTGTAAAAGTGTCACCTGCTGCTAGTGGCGTAGAAGAACTATTATTTTCACAAACTTTGCCGGATAGAACTACTTCTAAGGACCCATCTGAATCAATATCTAACGTGTCGCCGCTTCCTGACACTGGAAGAACCTGTTGAACAGAATCCCGGCTTCCAACTGTTATAAAGGATTCTTTAATCCTGTCATTTATGTGCGGCGATATAGTCATGGTGGCCCCTTAAAAAAAAGCGGCCTTCTGGTATTGGCCCCAACCAAAAGACCGCGAATATTTTTTAGAAAAAGAGGATTTATTTAAGGTGTCTAATTAAAGACCACGCTTAAATACTTTAAATTTAAAAACTCCCTTACCTGCTGTAATTGCTGCTGCCTCAACGCCTAAAACAATGGACTCACCATCTGCTAACTCAACTATTGTTCCAACTGTGTCGGCGATTAATTGAGCGTCTGCGGTAAACCCGGCCACGGCCTGATCACTCCAGAACTCTGTTCCTCCGGCCGTTTTACCCAAGTCGTTTACATTCGCCCCACCACTTGTAAAAGCGGTTTCAACATCAAAGCAAATTAATTCTACTAGCAAATCTCCGTCTGCCGTGAGTACATCGTAATCTGCAATTGCTCCGCCATCGACAGAAAAATCATACAGTACATTTACGTAAGTAACATCGTTGCCGAATGGGGCAGATATGGTTTTAGCATCGTCTAAAGCTGCCATTTTATAGCTCCTTATTTACATCAAATATTTTTTTAGTGTTTCTTGGACTCTTTTTAATTATTTTTTTAATTAAGGGCCTTACCGGATTGATTTTTGCGTAGTGAGTGCCTTGATCTACATAAAGACCGACTATGTTGAAAGGAACTATGATGCTAGCAAGCTTACTATCTAGCTCACTTGCTGATTTAGCTTGAATAGTAGTTATAAAGCGATAAGGTCTTAAATTTGTCATAATCTAGTTTCGATTAAAACACGACCCGAGTTGGGCCGTGTTGATTTATTTAATTAAATATCAGGTATTGTAAACAACAATATGTTTATTATCACCATCGTTAGTAAGTGCGGCCCCTACTACCATCTTGCAAACAACTATATATCCAAATTGCTTGTTTGAAATTAGCTTATCAACCTCAAAAGTAATATCTTGTGACATTACAAGGGCCATAAAATCCGTATGAAAGAATAGTCCGGCATCTTCTGTTTCTGTCGAAGATCCGTCTAATCGTTGCATGGCACTGATAAGACCATCAGAATTGTCTTCAAATAAATTGAAGTTAAATCTTCTTGTCCCAAAAAAACCACCTACAACCGGTTTTTCATCTATATTGTCTACACTGGTCAAAGTTGACGCATTGAGTAAATCGCTATAATATTGGGGATCTACAAGCCCATACCAATTAGAATCTTTTGGCCATTTAGCTTGAGAGGCCAACTTTCTAACGGAATTAAGCTGAGCAGCATTAAAATCTGTAACGCTGTCAACTAAATGATCAGGTGCAGAAGTAGAGGGACTAACTTTCTCGTACAGATAGTTGTTTAGCTCGATATTACAAGCTTCAACCAAACCTTGACGAATTTTTGAATCTTGCGAGCCGATCTGACTTTGTAGATCGACTAGATCATCAAACTCATAAGCCGCTGATATTACCTGATCGCCGACAATAGAAATTCTTGAAGTTGATAACTTCGTTGTATTGAAATATTCGTGCCCAGAGCCTACTGTTTTACGAGTTGCAGTAGGTCTATTAATTTGACTGACATAAACAGTATCGCCCTCTTTTTTAAGATCGCCTTGGTAATCTTTATTTACCAAATTGGCCAATAAATTCGATTCTAATAGTTCATCTTGAAAAATCGGACTCCAATATTTTTGGATTTGGTTGCTTACGTCACTGACTGAAGTTGCCCCCATTTAAAACTCCTTCCTTGTATAATTTATAAGTTCTAACTATCATTGTTATAAACTTCGTGCATTCTTGCTTTTTTCTCTTCGTAAGGAAGTTTCAACCATTCAGCATAGGGTAGTTTAGACTTGCTTCCAGGCGCGTCCGATGGCATCGGGTTAGATCTTGTTTCTAGTAGTGTCGGGTGCTCCTTAATAAAACTAGAAACAACACTGTCAACGCTTGAATCATCAACTAGGCCAGTCTCAGGGTCAATCAAGATGTCTTCGACTGGCACATGCGAATAGTATTTGGGATTTGCAATCTTGGAAGGTAATTTCTCGTTAAATGCGTTGAGCTTATGAGCAGTTATTAATTTATTCTTATAACTATCTCTTTCTTGTTCGTACTGCGTAAGCTTTTGCCTCTCAAGATCCAAAAGTTTTTTATACTCTCCTTGTTCCTCTAATCTCTGTTGCTCAAGCTTTTGTTCTTTTTTTACATAAGTATCGAGCGTTAATCCCTGCTCTTTGTATTTATCTTGCAAATTCTTGAGTTGAGATAGGGTCTTTTTGTAAGTTGAGTATGAAACTTCCCCACTCTCCTGGTCGCCACTAGCTTTACCAGTTTTGTTGTCGCTATCCCCACCAGGGACATTGTCAACATCTTTTTCATTATCCATTGTAAATTCCTTTTATTTAACGGTCAACAATATTAAAATTTGAAAGTCCTAGAGACTTTTCAAAATTTGATTCTTGATGTTGGTCTTCAATCGTTGAATTTCTCGGTTTGTTGGCCCTAAAAAAGGGCGGTCTTTAGAAACGTAATTCGCAAGCAGTCCATTTTTTATCGTAGATCCATCTAGATTTTTATGAACTCCTAAAAATCTTAACGTGACTTTACCTGGTTTTTCCGATTGGGCCTTTAAGCTATTAAGTAGCTGCCCAGTAAAGGTCAAATTTGATCTTGAGGGACTAGTTAGATTTAATAGCTTGCTTTTGTTATCTCTTCTAAATTTTATGTAATTATTGCTTAGTTTTTTTAGTTTTAACCTCTCCTGGTTTGCTCTCTTGACTCCAAATCCTAATCTTGTTCTTCTTCTAATATCTTCTGCTAAGATAGTTCCAATCTGTGTCATTACATTTTTATTCAAAGTTTTTGCAATTTTATTCTGAAAATCTTTAGTAAATTTTCTAAAATATTCGTCAGTGTCTATTTTTATGCTTATAAAGGCCATCATGACCCCCTTAATATTCTATCTTGCTTCTTTAGTTTTTCTTGATTTTTTTTTCTTTTTTTCTCGTCCAAAGGGTATCTGTTAAGTATTTTTTTTACCTCTTCATTGGATAGATTTAAAAAAGGTCTTTGCTTGCTAGAATTAGGTTTACTTCCATAAGACCCTAAAATATTGCCCTTACCCCTACCCCACTCGGAAGCACTAAAAGGAATACCAATTTGAAGTTTACCTTTTTTATTTTGAATAATTTCAATGGCCGTAAGCATATCGCCAGAAAGTGTTAAATCAACAGTTCCTTTTTGAGCTTTTAGCTTATAGTCAATTGAACTTTTATAGTTTTTTGAATACTCTCCGGCCTTTCCTTTCCATTCCTGATTTCCTTCGCCTCTTCCCGACTTAGTTCTTTTTCTCAAATATTCTATAATGTCTCTTCCTATAGATCTTCTTTCTAAAGCTGTATATTCTTCTGAAAGAATTACATTTTCGCTTACGATATTTCTTGGCATAATTAACCTCCGTTTGGATTTTTGTCAGTTTTGTCGGCGGCTTTTTCATCTTCTTCAGAAAATTCTGAATATCTTTCTTCAAACTCTTTTTCTAATTCTTCGATTTTTTCATCCAACTCTTGATCCCCAAGCTTAGGTTTCCAAATAGAAATTGCTCCCCTGGTTGTAACCAAACCATTATTTTTTGCTTTAATGGCCCTGTCTAGTCTTTCATCTTCAGACTCGATCGGCTTAGGAAGTTCGTACTCAACCTTAACATTTATATCCTCATTCATAAGACCCAAGCTTTTTACAACTCCTATCTTTGCCCAATAGTTATGTACCTTTGCCATCATGCGCCAGAAATCATTTTCTATTTTTTGCATTAAAGGAATTTGATCTTTTAACGCTTGCGTTGTATCCATTTCCTTGATGAGCAAAGAGGCCCCTGAAAGATTATTGTCTCCTCTTAAACTTCCTGCGTTGCTTGGTTTAATTCCCTTTGTTTCTAGCCATGCGTCAAGCTGTACCATGATGTTTTCTATTATCTTTGTAATATCAACCTCAGGTTTAAGCTGTCCGACTTCTGGTTTTTTATCCTGGTCGCTTGTAAACGACCAGAACACACTTGGATTTCTTTCTAGATTTTCTGCGTCAAGATCCACCCCATAGATGATACTATATGACATGTATTTCAAGGCATCATTTCCGAAAGTAAACATTAAAGGTATTAAAGTTCCAATTTGAAGGAGGTCTGTATCAGGCTTGGGCATTAATAGATATTCGCTTGTATTGCCATATGCTCCTGGTATAACGCCGTAGACGTTAAGACCTTCATTTTTTTCGGTATACTTAGAAATAATATCGCCATCTGAATTTATTGCTAGAAATTCTTCTTTTGAATATAAAAAATAAACATCTAACTCTACTTTCTGACCATTTTTTATAAAAACTTGTTTGCCCATGATTTTTATAAATACTGTAGGCTTGTTTGGTTCAACCGGATCATCAGAGTAAACTAAAAATTGATGCGATGGTATCGTTCTAAATTTTGGAGAGTTTTCAGTTGTAAGATAAGGTTCAATAAATGCCATCTTTGTTGTATTTAAAAAACCATTAAAGTTGTTGAAATGTTTATTTAAATCTAGATTATTAACGTACCAGTCAATAATTTTTTGGTCACTGTCGGAAGTCTCACCATTGACGGTTGCAGTTCTTACAACATTTGAGGCGTAAAGTTTTGTTAACTTATCTCTAAATTTTTTTATAATATTAATTGGGCTAATGCCTTCTTTTGCGCTGTCATAAGCCGATTCAGATAGTAATTGTTTTTTTAAAGCTTCGTTTACATAGTAAATCAACTCCCCTTCTAAAATATTAAAAATAGTTTCGTTGAAAGTTAAAAAATTAGTTTTTGAATCAATATATTTTAATATCTCTTCTATTTTTTTCATTAACATAACTTTAATCCTTTAAAGTTTTATTGTTCTTTGAGGTCTTTTGCTCTGTTTTAAAGGTTCTATTTTATATGCTACATAACCTAGGGCAACGCTAACATGCGCTTGATCTCCTTCCTTGTCTCTGCTTGAAATCGTTTCGAGCTCTTTTATTAAACATGTACAGGAAGGATCTATAATCATTCTACCTTGTTTAAACAATATGTTAACTGTATTCTGGCGGTCTCTTATGAAAGGGTTTTTAGTCTCCAATACAGTTAGACCATATCTTTTAATAATTTCTATATCTGATCCGCTAGATGATGTTTTAAGGGCCTTGCCAGTTGAGTCAGGCACTACTAAGGGCCTATACTTAGGAATTAAATCTTTACATATTTTAGTCGCTGCCGTGTCGGTATTTGCTCCGTGTTGTTTTAGAATATTTTCTTGAAAGCAATAAAATACACCATTTATATATTGGACGTAAACATTTTCCATATTGTCTATATTAAAATCTTGCCCCACATAAACAGGAAATTTTCTATCAGGCTTACAATGTTTTACATGTCGGTTCCGATCAAAGGCCCAATAAATAGCACCGCCTAGTAAATTAACAAACTGACCAAACAATTCCTGCTTTGCCAGTGGATTATCTGCCCCCCCATAATCTTCCAATAACGAATCATAATAGCCCTCAGGTAAAAATATATTGTCTCTGGTTTTACCTCTGATTAAAGCAATATCTTTTGTAATATTACTGCCGTCTTTATTTTCAAATTCATCGTATGCCCAGTTATATCCGTTTGGGCTAGTTGTATGTCTTTCGTATAAAGGACCGTTCTTATCTCTCAATCTTCCTCTGCATATCTGAATCCCTTCATGCTTTGCAAAGGCAGACTCATCCGAGAGCCACCAACCGGCCTCTATCCCCCTGATACTGTCCGGCCTTTCTAAAGAATAAAGATAAATTAAAGTATCGAATATTTTTATGAACTTTCTTGCACCTCCTAAAACAACTTTATGAGGAATGTTCAAGATGCTCAACTCTCCTTGGATTGTTGAGACTGTCGCATTTACTAGCTGTGTATAAGTATTGGCCGTAATTAGACCCTTAGACTTTGGGTACTGACTAACCATGTTTATAACAAAATGCGCACCTGAAAAAGACTTACCGTACCCAATTCCTGCAAGCAGAAGCGCCTTTTTAGATTCGCATGTTATAAATTCGTACTGTCCTTGTAATAGACTTAGTTCCATTGTCCTACTTTGCTATATTATATTTTATATAAATATTCTTTTTTGTTTCTTCTTTATCCTTGCTACTCCAGTTAAATAGATAACCAAGGGCCAATTCGATAGCTCTAACATTGCCTGCCTCTGCTGTTTTAATTAAGGCCCTTACTACATTAAATCGGCATTCAACCATATACGTTTCGCGAAATTCCGAAAATTTTTGATCATAATTTTTTTTAATGTGCTTTTCGATTGTGTCAGTGTGACATCTGAAAAATGCAGCCACATCTTTTAAGGTTGGTTTAAATCTCATTATATCTTTTAGTTGTTCGGCTTTTTGAGAATCATCAAAAATACTCGGCCTCCCCCTAGAACTTTTCTTTTTTCCATTCAGATTATTATCATTTTCTAATTTTTTCTTTTTCTTTTTCATCTCTATACCTCTTGTATAAAAAATCTCTAACATAGTTACCGACTGCATATGTTACGGTATGTTTTCTATGAGGGTTACTATTTTTATTATGAGAGTACCCTAATTTATGGCACCATTCGTGGGCCAAATTCCCGGCGATGTATTCAGCATTTCTTTCTTCCACCACCCACATATATAAATATTGCCATTTTGAAGATGGATAAGTATATCCCACTACACCGGGCTTATATCTTCTATCAATTCGTAGGAATACATCGGCCTCATTGTCTATTTCTTCGTTTAGTTCTTCTTCACCAGACATAAGATGTTTATAAACTTGATAGTTTGTTCGACCTCCGCTTTTATAAAATGTTTTATATTTTTTATAATAGCATTTTCTTTTAAATCCGCTCCAATAGCATGTTTTTACTTTATATTCATATTTTAGGCAAAACTTTTTAAAATCATCGTGTCCTAAGGCGTAGACCATGTAATAAGCTGCCTGCCTAATTTTGTCCTCTTCTGAAGCTGTAAAATTTTCCGCCACTAATTTTATATTAAAATTGTTGTACTTAAACTTTACTAACATATACCCTCCCATTAGTTAAGTTCAGGAATAGTAATTGTTCTGCTTTTCCCTTTTGTTCCTAAATAAACCTGGAAATCAGAAGGATAACCCCTTTTTTCTTCTTCTTTATCTACAACTAATCTCAATACTTTCTTGTCATTTTCGATAAGGCCAAAGTCTTCCATTGCGTCTAATGTGGCCTTAATTGGGTTATCTATGTCTATATATGTTTTTACTAAGATTATTACAAAGTATGGTTTTTGAACTTCTTGAACTGGTTTTCTTATTGAATAATATATAAATTCTTTGAATGCCCTATATTCTGGACTTAACTTAAAAGATCTGTTGCAATACTTATTATTAATTGAAGTTAGTTTAATATTTTTGTGATCTATAACCTTAAACATAAAACACCTCTTTATATTTATTATATAACTAATGTTGCTTTATGTCATGTTTTGTTGTTATTTTTTAGTTGACAAGATAATCAAAGATCCATTTTGAAATAACCAAAAATAATAAACACTTTATTTGTATGTCGCGCCATTCATTACTATTTTCTAAGCAAGATATTCTTATTTCGTGTGAAATTTCTTTAAACTCACTTTTTCCGTTATGCTGATTATCAATCATTTGTTTAACTCTTTGTGTTTTCTTATCTGCTCACTTAAAATTGATCTGAATTTTGTATGGCCGCATACATTTATCAAGGCATCGTATAGCAAGTCGGATAATTCCTCCCATCCTATAAAATCGTATCCGCAATGATGTTTTAAATATGCCTGTGTTGCCGCTTCTAGTAACAACTCCTGCTTATCTTCATAGTCGTCATGATCAGTCATCATTTTTCTTTTTGCCTTTTACTTGAGTTTGTGTTGGAGAGTTTTTTTTCATTTTTTTAACAAGTCTTTTATAGCAATCAATCTCATCTTTCATAGAATAATATTTTTTTGAGAATGAATCATTTACCGTGATCATTGCTGAACATACTGTAGTTAATTTATCCATTAATTGCTCTGAGACTTCCTTGTCCCTGCTATTATTTTTTAAGTGATCAACCCAAATTATAACAGATCTCAAATCATCTATATTTTTTTTAAACTCATCCATAATTTTATCCTTTTACCATGGAATTTCACTTTCTTTTAAAGGTTCGCAATTCAAATTGTTTTCAAGGTCTTCTTTTATATTTTCACTATTTTTTTCTTTTTGTAACGTCATTTTATCTATAAAATTATCTCTTGCCTCCATAGCTTTTTCCATTGTTTCGTAACGTCCAATATATTTTAGCTTACCTTCTCCGCTTTGGTAAACTCTTACCCTATAAGGTCTTACGATGCTTCTTCTGTCATATGTTATATATTTGCTGTCACTCATTGATCATCCTCATCTACTGCATTTAAAAAATAAACGTTGTTTTGATTGGATTCATTTTTAGAATCTTCTTCAAACATTTCTAAAAGTTCTTCCCTGGTTTGTAATGTGCATAAGACTCTTTTTTCTTTCATTTTTCTAAATAAATATTTGTCTTCAGTCGCAAAAATTGCTTTTTTATTTTCTTGTGAAATTTGAATAGATTGATATAAGAGATGATTTAAATGTTTTGACATTAAAATTAAATTATCGCTTTGATCTACGATCACCATATAAAGATCTGTTGTCACATGTTCATCTATAGTGTCCATTGTCATTTTAAGGTTGTCTAAATTTAAACTTTCTTCGATCTTATGATATTTGCCAAGAATTGTTGTTTTTAACTTTAATTGAAATATTTTTTTCATCTTAAATGTCTTTTATAATATTTTGTTTATATGCCTTAATATGACAAACTGGTAATCACTCTCCATATGCTTATGACCGTCAAAATCCTGCGTATATGTTACCCTCTCGTCTCTTTCGACTCTAAGATTCATTAAATTCATTAAAAAATTCTTGTCTTTAGATTGAAAATAACTAGATATCCTTCCTTTTATTATGGATGGATTTTCTTTTAATTCTAAATATATTCTTCTTTTATTTTCAAAGCTAATTAACTCTTTAAGGCTTTGTAAATGTAATTCGATGTTGTAACTATAAATATTATATTTAAAATCTATTGTAAACACTCTGACATCTAATTTATTTTGAGGAATGTATTCTATCTGTGCTTTGAGTGGATATTCTTTAAATGGATCTATGTATATATCTACAATATGGTATTCCGTCACTTTTAAAATCCTTTTGTTTATCTCTCGCAACTGCTTTTATATAAGCTATTAATAGACTCTGTAGATTCGTCCTGAATATATTTATCTATAGAATCTTGCCAATCTATTAAAATCTTATTTCTTATTTTTGCGAATTTATTTTTATAATCAATTTTTTTTTCTGCCATTCTTGAAATGGATTTTTTTGCAGAAGCTGATTTTTGTTCTATTGTGATAAAAAGGACGGTGGTTTCCATTTCATTTAGTGTAATAACTGTTTGGTTGTTGATTTTTTCTATTTTCACTTTAAAAATCCTTTTAGAAAGTGTTTGCTTATTTATTTATTTGCAGTGTGCTATTAATTGGAGTACTAGAGAAGTTAGACCAACGAAACCCCAAAGAATTCCGCACACAAACAAAACCATATTTGTTTTCTTGCTATCTCTAACTACCTTATCCATAAACTCACGTGCCTTTGCTATTGCGTCAGTTCTCAAGTCAATACTTATTTCATCCATTCTTAGATTAACTATTTCATTTATTTTTTCCTTTATATTTTTATCTTTTTGTTCCAATTTATTTATCCCTTTTAATTCTTTCTAATAGTTTTTTTGCCATTGAACCACCGTTACCACAAAGCATTATAGCGATTTCCAGTATTGCAACAGAAATAGGCATCCATGTTTTTATTTTATGATTTGCTTTGAAAGTATCACATAGCATTTGTTCGTTTGTTACAAAATAGGTTCGGCAAACAGAGGGTCTATAGTCATATATGCTACATTCTTTTTCTTTGAGAAAAACACATTTCATATCCTTCGGCCCTAGTTTATGCCAATTCTCAGAAAAATGACTTGCTTGCCTTTTTAATCTTTTTGTGTTTATTTTTATATTTTTATCCTTAGCAACTTTTAGCAATAAATCGGCCTCTTCGTCCGTTATAGACACCTCTATACTACAGCAATGAGAACATTTTTTTTTGCACTGTATTTTATTGTAATTATCTTTATCATTATTTTTCTCAGCTTGGATTAAATAGTCTATATTTGCGTAAAACTTCTGGGCCACTTGGTTCTTATCTTCGGTTATGTACGCTTTTATTGCATGCTTTAAAGCTAGCTTTGCACTTTCTAACTGTTCTGGTCTTTTACCATACTTCTCTGCAAGCTCTTTTATCAAGGAGTCTATCAGCGATTCTGTTTCTAACTGGTTAAAGTTAATTTTCATTTAAATCATCTCCAAAGTAATTAAGGTAATACATTTTCGAGACATTTTTAAGATAATTCAAATGAAAGACCAAACCAGGATATTCATATTCTAGGTAATTTTCGTAGTTTTTATAGGATGCCATAAACCCATTTTTATCAACGATATAACCATACTCGTTAGATAGTTCTAAAAAAAACGTTATAGCAAAAGAAAAAAGATGAGAGTCTTTTATTTTTGAATATTTATTTTTTTGAATGATCTCTGTAAATTTTTTTATGATTTTTTCCTGAAATTCCTCCCCTGGTGAGCGGGTTTTATTCTTGTAATCTGTCATAACGTCCACCTCTCTTTTTTATCAAAAGACCTTGCTGTAGTTTTCAGCGCTTCTTTCAAGATTGCTTTAAAAGTTGAGGCCCTAATCTTCTCATCTAACGGCAGCAACGATAAGGAAAGAAAGGTTGCATAAGAGTTAACGGCCGCCATGTACTCTCCTAAAGCTCTCGCCATATCTACACACTTATTATCCTGCATGTCTTTTAAAATAGATTCTTCTTGAATAAACTGATCCATTTCTGCTTTTAATTCTTTTATTAAATAATCGCTCATTATAAATTACCTTTTATTTGAAAGTGCATGGCATCGTAAAAACTTGTTTTTGTAGGATCTCTACTTTCGCCCCAGTCTCCACCCCATATAAGTTCGATGCCCTCTGATTTAGCTATACCTAGTATTATGCCTGCAAACAAAGCTAGTTTTTCTCTATTGCTCCAGTCCGATTCTTTAAATGGATAAGGGAGTAAATCAAACGCTCTTGATAGTCTTACTTTTTTTGTTGATAAATGCATACTCTGCATTGTCTTAGTTTTCCCTGCGATAAATAAACTCTTCTGCCTGTTATGTGTTCTAAGTCCTTCAACAACAGAAAAATCTATATAGCTTATCGCCTTGTTCGCAATGTGCTGCAATGGTAGCACGCAAGTTCTTAGTTCTCTCAAAGATTTATTGCTAAACTTATACATACCTTTAAACTCTATAAATGACTTTATTTTGGTCTACAGATTGTACAAAAAAAAATTTTTTGTGACTACAAATAATTTAAAAATAATTTTTCATTATTTTATTTGATAAATATAATATGATGACTTGAATTATAATTAGGATAGATACCATTTCTTGCGTGTTGTACTGAATAGAGTATAGAGTTGTTATTATAGCAATAGAATTTATTATAGTTAAGATTGATGAGGCAACGAAGAATTTTATATTTTTTTTCATTTTATCTTTTGCTAAAAAGGAATATTGAACCCTCTAGACTCTCCAGAGGGTTCTTGTAAAGATTTCCTACCTCTCTTATGCTCATTATTGCAAACTATTCCAATGCTTGCTTCCATGTGATCTCTTGTAACCGAGTGGGGCGCAACATGGTACGCTCTGATTTTTATATCGTTAATAGTAGGCAAATGCTCGCGATTAAATCTTAAAATTATCCCTCTAAGAACTCTATCAAGTTCGTGTTCTTCTAACCATTCGAGTTCATTAAACATTAATTCTAAACGATATTTGTCATACCGATCTGTAAAATTATATTGAAATTCTGTAATCATTTTATTGAAATTTTTTTTATTTAACATATAACACCACCTATAAATAACACAACTTCCAAGGCCTTAATACACTATATATCTAAATTTTTCAAATAAAATCTTATATGCTTTGCTGATATATTTTTATTTTTTACTTCCAAGTCTGAATTTATTGTTAAATCTTTTAAATAGTAATTTTTTATAAATCTTTGTTGGTCTAATTTGTCTGGGAGATTTTTTTTTAACGACTCCATTCTTCTTAAAAGCATTTTTGAATCTTCGTTGTTCCACTTCGGCAATTTCTTTTCCGGATTGAGTTTTTTGTAAACAAGGCCCATATCACAGTTACAAATAAATTCTATCGTATAAGAATTTAATTCTAGTTCTTCGATATTTAAAGATCTAGGTCTAGATACAATATAACCCTGTTCACATAGTCCACAATCTTTTTTTAAAACTGCTTTTTTCTTTACTAATTGTCTAAAATATTCTGGTGGTGGAAATGTAATGTTGTCTTTTCTTTTATTTATAATTTCCTTGAATAATTCTAAAATTTCTTCTTGATTAAGATTAGTACATATATCAATGATTATGGACTTATCTGACAAATGTAGTGGATTTGTGAAATACTTCTGCGCTCTCTCAAATATAACTTGCCACGACTTTCGATCTAGCATATAAATTTCCCCTAACATCATATAAATTATTAAAACTGCCGATTTGTTGTAGCAAATCGGCAGTTAATTAATATTATTATCTTTTTAAATTGTCATAATATTTTTTTATCTGTATTTTCTTCAACTCTTCATCTAATTTCTTTTCTAGATTTTCTTGGTGCCTCTGCTTTTCCTGTTTTAGCCGGCTCTTTTCGATTGCTTCGTCAAGTACTTGTTCTTCTGACTTATAAAAGTCCATTTTTAGCGTAGAATTGGTCTTGTTTGATACTTCTCTTGAGAGAGACAGATATTCTATGCCTTTGTTAACTAAAACCGTTTGTAGCGTAAAATAAGAGCTTAAAGGCCTATCTTGAGTATCCACTTTATGTGGATTAAATTTAGTAATAATTAAAGTAGATGCATAATCAATTATATCTAAATAATCTTTTACGTCTGTAATACCTTTTAACACATAACATTCTAATATTGCCCACAGAGGCTTATTAGATCGTATGCCGTATGAAAATTTTGGACTAAATTTATTGAAATAAGGTACGACCAACTTTGAGATTGATAAAATTTTTTGATACAACGCTACGCTACAAAATTTAGAAATTGAATTATTAGCTTTATAACGCTCCCTTTCTTTTGGACTTAGTGCGTTAACATAATTTATATTTATCTCTGCGACATTATACGCCATATCGGGTAGATCGTTAGTTCTATTCTTTGTATTGCCACGAGCTTGCGGGCTGTGGACCACTGTAGAACCATCTTTTTCCCTAACAATCTCAGCGTGAGTACGCGCTTTACATGAATACTTTTCTTTGTTTTTTATTTGGTCCGAAGAATTAAAAAGAAAGTATTCATCATTCATCTCGTTCTTTTTATTATATAATTGACTGTTTGTATAGGGTATCGTGCTTTTTTTGTTCCCGTTGCCGAAAAGCGGCATTTGCTCGTTTTTATTTGCAAATGATTTCTCCGTGGCAAATGTACTTTCTTTATTTGTTGCCCATTTGCTTGCCCTTTTATTTTCCTTAACACCTGGTTCACTTATTATATCTACACTTTGAGCGTTTTTTTGTTTGCCCTCTTGCGTGCCCATTTTATTTTCCAGGTTTTTAAATGATATAAGGTGCTGCGTACTGCGTAATTCGATAAAGTTTTTGACGCTTATAACCGTAAACAAATCTTTCTTATTGCTCTTTATAACTCTTCTTGTTATAAGATTATCTTTTTCGAGTTTAACTAAAATATTCCTAATCATTTTTTCAGTAATTTGGGGCCTTGTTTTCTTGAATTTATCTTTAAGATAACTAAGAGTAACCACCAACTCACCAACTTTTATTTCATGGCCTTTGTAAAATCTTTTCTGATCATTTGCATTAAATAAAATCTCTAAATAAACCCTCAAGCATTTCAGGTCGTCTGTGTACTTAAAATCTTTTAACGCTAACTGCAAATTTATAAAGTTTTCCACCCGTTCCCCTTTTAAAAAATATCCTTGACATTTTTATTTTATCTGATTAAAAAAGTCAAAGTTTTAAACTATTGTTCAAGTAAAAGTTTAAAAAAAGGATTAAGCGTGAACAAACTTACTTTAGGGAAAAAAGTGAAAATGTTAATGATAGAAAAAGAAATTTCTCAGCAAAAACTATCTATAATAACAGGAATTAGTAGGAGTACTATTAGTCAATTTTTAAATGGTTGGAAAATTCTTTCCGAGAGGCAAGGAAAAGAAGTTGCTAAGGTCATGGGATTAAATCAAAAATATTTTTCGATGGGAGAGTTTAAACTTTTAAAGAAAGATAATAAAGAAAATCAACAAGATCTATTTGAAGGGGCTTTTAAATGATAGATAATAATTTACCCCAGATAAATAACCATAACGAAATTACACCACAATTAATAATGGAAATGGTGAAGGACGAGATCAAAGACAATAAAAACTTTGATGCTCTATTTTTTGCTATGAAGGCCCGTGAGAATCCATCTGTACCATGGCCATATATTTTAGAATTTATAAAAAAGGCCGCGATAACAGGCGCAGATCCGAGACTTAACCAAATTTACTTAATACCATCTAAGAAATGGGATTCTAATACACGACAAAATTTACCGATGGCCCACACTGTATTTGCTTATCAATTTTTCATGGATAAAGCTTATCAAACAGAATTAATGGAATATTTTACGGTTGATACAAAAATAGATAAATATTTTACAATAGAGAATGGCAAACCGAAAATTATAGATACACTTATTTCAAACTGCATTGTAAAGCGAAAAGATATGGGCAAAGAAATTAGTTATAAAGCTCATTTTCCTGAATTTTACAAAGACTCTCCTGTCTGGAAAAAATCTCCTTACTTGATGCTAGAAAAATGCTCTATCGCAAACGCAATGAGAAGGGCATTCCCCGAATATCTTACTGGTCTATATATTAAAGACGAAATGCCAGAGGCCATCAAATTAAATAACAATAAACAAAACGAAAAACCGATACGAGTCGAAGCAGAAGTAAAAAAAAATGACAATTTAAAAGACGATGATTTATATCAATTAAAAGATGAAATATGGAAATTAATAGGGAAAATAACAGACAATTATATCAATAAAGAAATGCTTAGTAGTGTATTTAAAGAGCTAGGCGTAAAAGAAATAAAAGAATTAAGTAATCATTCTAAAAAAGAGTTAGAAACACATCTTTCATATTTGAAATTAAAATGGAATATTATTGTAAGTAGTCGAGACGCTGAGGCAGTTTAGAAAGTTTTTGTTAAAAAAATTAGATCAAAAAAAGGAAAAATAAAATGGAAATACAACTTAGTTACAACTCTTTAGTTAATAGTTTATTAATCAAACTAGGGCAAAGAAAACATCTTAATGTTGAAATCGCGCAAGGAAATGAAAAAGCAGCAGAAGAGATTATAAAACTGGCAGAAGACACTATTAGAGTTAGAGCGACTTTTAAAGAAACTGTTGATAAATATCAAGGGCCGGTTAAATGTCTCGGCATGACAATAGCAAAAGCTACTGGCCGAGATTCAGGGGCATCTTTTCCAACTTCTATAACTTTAATTAGTGGATCTACGCCAGACTCGGGCGGGTCAATGAAAAATTGGCGAACATATGTCTATAAAGATACGGTTATAGAATTTGAAGTGCCTAAATTTATTTATGATAAATTTAAAAATGAGTACGAAGATATAAATATAGAAATTGCTCCGAATTTATCGAGCAAAGATTTAATAAATGATTTATCTATAGATGACGAAGATAGCATTGAATAGATCAAAGAATCGAGCCACTGAATGAAATTTTGGAACAAAAAGGACGCATAAAAATTTCAAGCGATATTCTAGACGAGAGGATACATGGGCAAGAAAAAGATATTCCATAAAGATTTGTTAATAGACTACGCCTTGGATTTAAATAATATTTCCAGAGAGCAACAAGATTTCTCAGTTGAGGAAAGAAAATTAATTGATAAAATTGAAGTTAATATTAATAATATTTTTGATGAAAAAACAAAGGTCGAGCATGAACAATAAAATTGAACTAACAGAAAACAATATTATTGACACACTCCCCACAGCTAAAGCAGGGGGATTCTATACCGCTAGGAATGCAAGCTTGCCGGCCTGTCTAACTTCCATCGTTGCGATAGGCGTCTGTGCCCAGACACCACTTGCAACGAGATATTAACCAACGCTTGCAAGATGAAAGGTTTGTATGCTAATTTCGGCTCAAGAAAAATTAAATTTTGCTATCAAGATAATGACAGGTCTATTCTGCTCTTTCGTTATTGTTGTATCTTATTTAGCTTATAATAAGGACATTTATAGCAAGCATGTTTTTAATGCATCTATGCAGCTCATAAACACCTTCGGATCTTTTATAATGGGATTTTATTTTTCAAGAAAATAAATGTTTGTTTTATACGTTAAGCAACGCCCAGAATATAATCAATAAGAACATAATAAATAATATAATCTCACCCATTTATTAACCTAAACTAAAAACTCCCAAAGAAAAAATATATTTATGCCCTTTATAATCAACCTTAAACTATGTATAAAATATAAAAACAATATAAAAACTTTGAGAGTACACTAAATCAAGTGCTTTTTTGTAGCAAAAATAGTACAAGAGGTCAATAAAATGGATAAAAGAAATTAATATATGAGGCCAATAAATGAATAAAACTAGCAAAGAATTAATAAGCGCAATGAAAGAAATTGAGTCAGTTATAAAAAAACATAACATTGCCGGATGTATCTTTCTAGCGAATGGAGAGGGATATGGCGAATTTTCTTTCAGGATAGACACTCCTAGTTGGTCAATGGCCGAGTTTATAGAGCAGGATGGAAAGACTGGCATTTATTTAAAAGCACACATGGAATCTAAGCGCAAAGAAACAGAAAAAACTATAAATTCCTTTTTTAATTTTCAGGGGATGATTGACAACGCAAAAGAAGTGATAGACGGACTCTGTAAAGAAGTTTTAAAAAATTTTGATATAGCAGTTTCCGAAGATGTAGTTCTTTACAGAAGAAAGGATTAAACAAATGATAGCAGTACTAAACAAATTAATGGCAAAAAATCAAACTAGAAAAATTCGCTGTGAAATTTTAGAATTTATTGTAATCGAAAGTAAAATTCACGCAATAATTAAAAACGAAAAAGGTCAGCTAACTAACGCTCCCATCGAAATGTTAATTATTGATGAATTTAAACAAGTTAAGTGTGAAGGAGAGTGAGAAATGGGAATCGAGATAGATGATATAGTCTGTTTTATCAAGATAAAGGATTCTGAAAATGTTGGCAACCCAAAGAAAGACATGGTTTGTTCTCAAATTATAGACAGCATTATTGACATAGACAAAAATCTAAAAATTGGAGATTTCAAAACAGCATACAGCACTAACCCTAAAGATGATTATGTTAAAATTTTTATTGAATCCCCCGGATTTATCCGTAGGGAGTATGTCAATAGTGGAAACGAATAAATAAAAAAGGCAAAAAATGATAATACTACCCAACAAAGAAACACTAGAAAGAAGAGAAATGTTGTTTCAATCTTTAAAAGATTTAACACAGCAATATTATTTAGCTGACGATAAAGTATTAGTAGACATGGAAAAATTTACAGAAGCAATACATGTGATTTTATGCTTATCTATTTTAAGAATTGTATCTAAGTTATGCAGTGATGACCCCGAACTAAACGAAGATGATTGTAGAATAAAAGCAAAAAGGATTATAAATCTTAATTTTGATCTTATGTTTAGACCTACATTTGAAGAAATTAAAAAATTGATCAGTGAAACACCTGATGACGAATAATCAGCTACTTAAGTCCATTTTTTTTCATATAATTGAAGTTATATGAAAAATAAAAAACAAAGGTTATTTAAACAAGAAGTTGATTAGTTACTAAATGTGGCCGTAAAGCCCCTAAATTTATCCAAAAGGCATTCATATAATGAATAAATTTAAAAAGATGAAAGTCGGCGATATTTGGAAAAATAAGCTTGGAGAGAGAATAGAAATACTATCAGTAAGCAAAATTGAGAGAGTTAATTATTCGTCACATACGATCAAAACGTGTCTGTTAGATAATAACAACTGCCGTATTTCGGGGTCAAAAGCGTCATGGGTTAGCGATAGAACTTCTGATTGTGACCAAGTAGACTCTTGGAGCAAAGTCAATTTTTGATTCTTAATAATAGTTGTTGTAAGTTTATAAAATGAAATGCCCTAAATGCAACAAAACTTTAAAGATAAAAGATGCTGTGGTTGTCAACAAAAGAATAAAAAACTGGAGTATTGGTGACATGTCTTACATCGTTTATGAAAGCGGTCAATTCATTGACATCGAAGATTGTAACGGTGGGAAGCGTGGCAATAAAGGGCGGTTGGGAGTGCAAAGAATAAAAAAAGAATATTTGACTTGTTTCGACTGTGGAGAGTTTTGAAATATAAAAACAATAGTTGTTGTAAAGGAACCGAACAGACAATAATAGTATAAGTGAAATGTTTGAGAGGGAATATGAAAAACGATGACCCTGTTATAAAGGAAATTTGGGTCTAACAGGAGCATTTTAAATGAGTTCGAGAGATAAGGTATTATGGGAAAATGAATGGTTAAGAGTTAAGGAAAGGGATGGTTGGTACACATACTACAGTCAAGTGAAAGGTAATGAGGGGGTTGCGATCTTAGGTTTTAACTCTCTTAATAACCACGTGCTTGTTAGATATGAACATACACCATGTCATGGGGATGGGTTAAGAATGACTTCTCTAACAGGTATGAGGGACAAACCAGGTGAATCTCGAAAAGCAACTGCGATAAGAGAGCTAAGAGAAGAGTCCGGGTATGTTGTAAAAGAGCGCAGTTTACTGAGTCTCGGCTCAGTGTATTGTTCAAAGGCCTCGGATTACAAACTATATCTTTTTGCTGTTGACCTATTAGGACATACGCAAGGACCTATTATAGGGGATGGAACAAGAGGCGAAAAAGACGCTACAGTTGAATGGGTTCCTGCAAATGTAGCTTTAAATGCTGAAGCACCGAGTATAGCGGCCAGTATTGCTAGGCTGACACTACATGGATATAATCTTCTACCGGAGGCTCTAAATGACCTCTGAAAAGGAATTCGAACACTTGGTAGTTAGATGCCATGTTGACACACTCCCCACAGCTAAAGCAGGGGGATTCTATACCGCTAGGAACGCAGGCTTGCGGGCCTGTCTAACTTCCATTGTTGCGATAGGCGTCTGTGCCCAGACACCACTTGCAACGAGATATTAACCAACGCTTGCAAGATGCAAGGTTTGTATGCTAATGATTTCAAAAATGCAAGAAAATAATTTTCGCCAAAGGGCGTGCCCTTATATCCCCATAAATAAATTTAGGGGCTTTACAGCCACATTTGGTAAAATAAGTTTAGAAACATTAAGCCAAGCTCTAGCGAGACTAGGTTATAAGATCGAAGAAAGGAAGAATAAGAATATGAAAGACAATAATTTAAATGATATATATAGCGACAATGGAATCTTAGTTGAATATCTTTCTTTAAAAATAAAAATATTATCTACAGAAAAAGAATTGTTACTAAAAGACTATCTAAATGAAAAAATAAAAAATAAAGAGCTAAAGAGAGAAATAAGAGAAATCAAAAAAAATTAATCTTGACCTTTTTTATTTTTTGTAATAAAAATCATCTGACTAAAAAAAGTTATAAGTCTACGACATCTCTTTTGGAGTTAATCAAGCACTAGCAATAATCAATCCTTTTTTTAGCTATTTGCACTGTCGAACAGACAGCTTAGAAAAATTTGTGTGTATTTTATGTTAACTGCCGAATTCATAAAAAAAGACCGGTGTCATATAAGCAATGTTCACCGGTCTTTTTTTATTTAACTAGATTTCAATTATGAATTAATTCATAATTGGATAATTCGGATAGTATTTATGAAACATGTCATCGCTTAACTCGTTGCTTCCATAGTGTTCAAAATTGCCAGAATTATATTCTTTTTTTAACCATTCTCCGCCGATGTTATTATTGTAATACAATTTTTGGTATATGTATCCATAGTACGCATCAGACCTCACTTTAAACGTCATTTTAGGAAAATTAGGATTAACGTTATAATCATGCAAAATAAAAAGGTAAAGACACGATGTCTCTGGCGGCAACGTTAAAGATCTCCAACTTGGTACATCTAGATATACATTCCTGCTACTATCTTGGTTCTCAAGCCCAATGCCTATAATTCCTCTAAATGTTCCGCCCTTGGTTGCAGGGTCAAACTCTACGCCTGCTTCGTCAAAAAACTGGACGTAATTTCCATTAAACTTGCCGGATCCTCCCTTGTAATGTTCTTCAAAATGGTACATCTGTTTTTTACCTCTCATCGGATTATTTAAATGTACCCAACAGTCTCGTATGGGTCTTTCAATCGTTTTTTTGCTTTGGTGTACTAACAAGCCATTAACATGCACGTTGCCCGAAGTTCTGGTTAGCATTGCTGATCTAGGAGTTCTAACACAACTTTTACCAAGATAAGTTACGGGGTTAGAAAAAGCATTTAAACAAAACAAAAACAAAAACAAAAATGATAAAATCAAAACTCTCATCTTTAACCTCATGTTAAATTTTTACAAAAAAATAATTTAAAAAAAATAAAAAGATAAATAAACCTAGCAATAGGCAATCACCAATTCTATTGCTAGGTATCGACAACATTACAATTTGATCTTAAATATTTGCACATATCAAGGAAAAACAAACTGTCTTGCGTTTCGGCCTGTTTATAATAAATAAAATTCTTTTTTAGGTCAAATAAAAAAAAACTCCCTCCAATGGAGTTGACAGATTTAACTGAAGGAAGTTTTTTTGACAATCCTGCCATGGATGTTCGTTAATTTTATTTTATGAAAAAAAATTAGTCAAGAACTTAAGGGCCTCATTGTGCGGCCCTTAAGTGATTTGATTTTAATGATATTTACATGAGGCTGCGAAAATAACAGAACAGAAAGGTTCTAGTCTTGAAGTGTATTTTATAAAGTTTCTAGGTTTTTTATAATACACTTTTTTTTGAATTAATCAAATTTTTTTCTTGTTCATTTTTCAATTTCTTTTTTGACCGCTCGTATAATTTCATAAATTTTATATCCAACTTGTAATGCTTCTTCTCTGTCCATATCCCCAACTTCGCTAGGAATTTCTTTAAAATCTCGAATTCCATCTATTATTACCCGTGTTTGTTTCATTAAATTTAATAGAATTGGCAAGTCATCTATATTAATTTTACCATCTTTTAACGCTGCCGCAATATTGACAGATAAAAATTGTATTGCATGTAATAACTCAAGAGTTTCTTTTGTGCCAACATTATTTTCTATTTTAACCATTTTAAAATCCTTTTATTCTGTTTGTGACTTCCATCCACTTACGGGTATTGATACTGTGACCCACATCTCGTCATTCGTTCCCATTGCAACAGGGTTTGAATTACTAAACCTGCCGCCAGTGTTTCCTATCTGCGCCTCGACATAGCCGGTTGAATTGTTATCAATCAAACAATTTCCCTGATAATTATTGCCCGCCGAGCTGTCGTAAAAATTCACTGTAGAAAGAATTGCTTGAAAATTGTCTGCTACATCTCCAGTATCGATTGTTAGACCGGTCGGCATTTTGACTTGAAAATCTCCACCAAAAACCGAAGTACTACCGACTTGCATATAAACAGAAAGCTCTATATTGCCGTCCGTTCTTTTTTCCAATGCATTAATAGAACCATTACCTATAGTCATGGCCCCGTTAAACTCAACTGTTGCCGTTGAAGACGTCCAGTCATAGTTACAGTTCCTGCTTTGTATAAACCAGTTTGAACCATCACAAACAATATCTAATCTCTCGTATTGAGTATTAATTGTTGTTGTTGCATTTCCATTTATTGTCTCTGATCCATTGCCATCAATTGTAACTGCTGTGTAATCTGAACTTGTTTTTATAAAAGTTAATTTTCTCCCGGCATTTCCAGACGCCGCATATAAAGTTATTGTAAATGCTCCACCTGAAGGATCGCATAAAATTATATTGTCTGAGGTCGTAGCTGTATATGTGGTCGTCTTCGTAACTACTGTATCCAACCCAGGGACATCTAGCACATTCCAACCACCGCCATTATTAAAAACTACTTTATTTTGTGTAGTATCATACGCAATTGACCCGGCAACATCTGTTAAACCATTTAAATTAACTGTTGTCTCATCCGGCAAAACAATTCTATTTGTGTTGGAGGCATTTCCCATGTTTTGATTAGCACCATTTATACCCGGACTGGTCAGAGTTTTATTTGTTAGTGTTTGTGTGCCAGTTTTGTTTACTAACTGATCCCATCCCGATCCGTCATTAAAAGAGACT
>JABAHP010002926.1_pt3 | contig 36384 bp, 36 predicted proteins | sample 7062081 | NCBI WGS metagenome assembly JABAHP01 (sample SAMN14534357, study PRJNA622989) | marine sediment metagenome | biome: marine biome [ENVO:00000428]; feature: marine pelagic biome [ENVO:01000023]; material: deep marine sediment [ENVO:00002113] | place: India: Gulf of Kutch | collected...
GGTCTGCCCACCCGAACACGCGAATTACTGTTGGAAATGCCCGACATTAAGGTCCATAACCTGCATTACAATGACATCCCGGTAGCCGAGACCGCCTTTGCACTCATGCTTGCAGCCGCTAAATATATCATCCCCATCGACCGGCGTTTCCGTCATCATGACTGGCGTCCACGCTATGATCCATATCCGGCAGTTTTGCTGAACGGCAAAACCGCCCTTGTTCTCGGATATGGTACAATCGGGAAACAGATTGCAAGACTCTGTCATGGTTTCGGCTTGAAAGTCACGGCCGTGAAAAGAACTGTAGAACAGAAATCTGATGAAATCGCTGAAATCTTTTCAATCGACAAACTCAATTATCTGCTTCCGGATACCAATGTCCTCTTTGTATCGTTGCCCATGACTCCCGATACAAGGGGCATCATAGGCAAAAAAGAGCTCTCACTTCTCCCGGATAAGGCGATCGTGGTCAATATTGCCCGGGGACCGATTATCGACGAGGAGGCCCTGTATAATGAGCTCTACAGCGAACGGCTTTTGGCCGGTCTCGATGTCTGGTATCATTACCCGAAGACAGAGGAGGCCCGAAGATATCATGAACCCTCCGATTTTGGCTTCAATCTCCTCGAGAACGTGGTCATGACCCCGCATCTGGCCGAACGTTCGGATAAATCGGAAGATATGAATATTGACTCATTGGCTGAGATACTAAACAAAGCCGCTCGGGGCGAGAAACTGCCTAACAGGGTTGATCCGCAAAGCGGATATTAAAACTCCGACCTGGCTGTTTAATCTTGCAGTCAAATATTGAATCTCTTATTTTCCGTTCGAATTAACACATTATCAAGGGAATACTTTTATGACAAAAAAACTTTTTACTCCAATCATTGCAGTATTGCTGCTTTTCTGTATGATTGGCGCCTGCCAGACGGAAGAGCAAGAAGCCGGGACAACCGAAGCCCAGCCGGTGGTCACAAAAGAACGGGCAGAGGAAATGATTAATCTCTGGTTAATGGCCCGTCATAATCATGACCTGGGATTGCTTGACAGCATTTATACTACCGAAGCGGCGATTCATGATCCAAGTGCCGACCGTGACATTTGCGGAGTAGCCGAGTTGAAACAGTACTATGAGAGAAGTCATACTATTTTTCCCGACGTCAAATTCGAATTTGATGAAATTCGCGTGGCGGGAGATTGGATAATCTCGACCTGGACAATGCAGGGGACTAACACGGGACCAATTGGAGAATTGCCGCCCACTGGAAAGGAAATAATTGTTTCCGGAGCCGCGATCGATAGAATCGAAGACGGTATGATTGTTGAGGAATGGGTTTACTGGAATCCGCTTGAGCTCTACCAGCAGCTCGGTTTTACGCTTGTCCCGCCTCAGCCGGAAACTGAAGAGGAAGAATAACAGGAAATGAAAACCGGTCGGCTGGCAGCAACACTTTCGACGACAATTCTTGCCCTCTGTTTCTCTGCCTGCAGTGAGGATAGCTCTAGCTCGGAAGAACAGGTTCTGCATCCGCAATGCACCAAGACCGATCCGGAACGGACCGACATGCACACCCCGCAGTCCATGGTGGCCGACTGGGGCGATCCTGTGCGGCTGGATGAGACCATCAATACTTTCTGCCCCGAGGATGCAATCGAGATTTCTGCTGATGGCAGATACTTGTATTTCATGTTTACCACTGATCTGCTGGATGATCTAACGCCGGGAGAAATTCTAGCCCGGGAGAATAATACCTATCGTGCAGAGAGAATTGGAGGACCGGGAGAATTTAACCAGCCGGTATTTTTCGACCTTGGCAAAGGAACTCTGGGCTCGTTGGATGGTGAACTGAGTTTCACTCCCGACGGCAGCAAGGTCTACTTTCATTCAAACCGCCCCGAAAACACCGGATATAATCACACTCCATACTATGATGATTTTCTGGATATCTATATGGCTGAAATAACTGACGGCGAGGCCGGACCTGCTGAAAACCTCGGCCCCCCGGTCAATTCCGTATATCCTGACGGCGAACATACAATCTATCCCGATGGCGTCACGCTGTATTTCACCTCCTTAAAGCCTGTTGGGGAAGGTGAAGCTGATATCTGGAAATCACGGATGATTGGCGATACCTGGACCGAGCCCGAAAACCTCGGTCCGCCTGTAAATTCCGCTCGTGATGATCTCCAGCCGACTTTTACAGTCGAGGGCGACACCATGTATTTCGCCTCCGACCGTAATATTTTGATCGGAATGGCAATATACCGCTCAGTCAGAAACGGCACGTTATGGGGCGAGCCAGAACTGGTTATTCAAGGTATTGTGGGCGAACCGTCCTTGACCGCCGATGGCACTCTGCTCTATTTCGTGCACATCCTCTCTGACCTTGACGGCAATTTCGACAGTGATATCTGGTACTGCCAACGGATAATTGAATAGATTTCAGTGTATAAAAGCGCTGCCGGGAATCCCGTCCCGGCAGCATGAATTTCTGATATTGCTGATCCAGTACCTATTATTTTAGAAGCGTCATTTTCCTGCTATCTACAATGCCACCCGCTCGAAGTTTATATAAATACACTCCCGAAGCGACATCTGAGCCGCTATCATTTTTGCCATCCCATTCGACCGTGTAGCTTCCGGCATCGCGATATTCATCCACAAGCGTTCTCACCTTTTGTCCCATAGTGTTGTAGATCTCCAGGCTTACATTTGAGCCTGTTGTTAAAGTATATGATATCTGTGTTATGGCATTGAATGGATTTGGATAATTCTGCTTCAATTCAAACGCCTTTGGCAGCGATTTCGGGAAAGGTTCACTACTTTCGACTTTTTCTTTGGATAAACTATCCTTTCGGTCTGTCGGCACCAGGGAAATGGATATTCCTCTTTCAGCGTACCTCTCTATTTCATCCCCATCAAAGCCATATTTCTCCAATCCCTCATCAAAATCCTCTGATTCTATAACAAGCTCTCTGCCATCTTTTGTGATCAATTTGATATAGAGTATTGGATCCCACAAGCTATAAGGCTTTGGATCACGGGTGATCCGATATATTAGTGATTTTATGGGTGAATTCTCGTCCAAAAAATCGAGCTTTATATCATATTCACCGCCTTCTAGAAGACTGTCAAGAACATCAGATTGCCCAATCCGCTCCACAATAGGATTATAGCTGGTAGCATAGGCCTCGGCAAAATCCGGATTGTTTTCAAGCTTCTTGATCACCAGCAAGTGTATCTCATCACTGTCAGATACATGCGAATCCTGATATTCGAGCAGATGTTTGACCTCGTTTGCAAGGCTTACCTTCTGCTTTTCAAGAATCGGCATGATCGAGTCAGAGTCATGTTGATTCAGCTTTTTGAAAGCGGTCACAATCAAAACTGCTTCTCTTTCAGATTCCAAGTTTTTAAATCTTATCACACAATTATCATCACAATCTTCAATTTCAAACTGAGCGCCATCGATTTCAAGAGTCTGCAGTAGCTCATCGATTTTTTCCTTATCCTGTGCAAATTCCTCATGCACTCCGCCGATTGCGACTTCATACCCGGTAATCCGTTGAGCATTAAACGGCACCAATGTCATTACTATCAGCAACACCACAATAATTCCCAGGCCTGCGCTTAAGGCCGGTCTTCTACTTACATTGTTATATATCTTACTCATTATATTTTTCTCCCTGTCCTTATCGGCCTGAATCTTCGAACGCGTTTGGACGCGCTGGATGAGAACATCGTATGCAGTATCCTCGCTGGTGTTTTCTGCCGCTGCAACTGCCAAATCCTTTTCGATTAGATGTTCTGCCCGGGCATATAGCTTGCATGACTGGCAGGATCCCAGATGTCTCAGCAATTGCCTGTCGCTGCCGGGAATAAGCCCTTTGTATCCGGCTATCTTTTTTTGGGCCTCACCGCAATGCATAAATTGTCCTCGTGTCTGACCGGTATGATCCGGCACTCAGATTCAGTTTTTTTTAAATGTTTAATAATTGCTTTGCGCATTTTTGCGCGCGCTCTTGACAGACGGACCTTGACAGCTTGTTCTGATTTTCCCGTAAGCTCCGCAAGCTCCGACAGCTTCCAGCCCTGAATTTCAAACAGGGTGATCAGTATGCGCTCATCATCTGAAAGAGCTTGAAAAGCTATCTTAAGCCGCTGCCGCACAATATTCAAATAAACCGTATCTTTATTATCCGTCATTAGCATCGAATCTTCATTCAAGCTTCTGGCACGTCTCCAAAATCCTCTGCGAATCTTGTTCTTATATTGGTTGACTATAATTCTATAAAGCCAACTCTTAAACGCCATGGCATCCCTGAGCTTATCGAAACCTGAGAGCGCACATACAAGCGAATCTTGAAACAGGTCATCACCCTCATCACGATTCGCCATAAGCCTGCGGCAGAAAGCACGGGCTTTTTCATGAAACGGTTTCAGAAGCTGCCAGAATTGATTCGATTGACCGTCCATCATACCTCAGGACACAATTGAAGGAGAAAGGTTACAATTTATTTCGTAATTAACCGTTTAATCAATTCCAAAGAGTGGTCTTTATTTGTCTTGAACTAAGCTCTTCTTCTCCAGAAACTTTCCCAGTTTCCACAGATGACTTTCCAGCTCGCTATTCTTGCTGCATTCGATGAAATAGACATTCAGGCCATTGGCGCTATAGACTTCTCTTTTCTTTCTTAAACGGTCGCGGTAAAAAGGCATGTGATTATAGCCGCATATTTCAAGAAAAAGATTGTATGCGGGCAGATAGAAATCGGGACGAAACTGCCGTCCACCAAGCAGCATCAAAGGCTCATACCTGAATTCGATACCACTATCATACAGATAATCAGCGCATTTTCTTTCCAGCTGCGACCGCACCTGCACGCCTGACCGGGTCTTGAGACGCGTCTCAAATTTCTTCTTGCGCGGCAGACGAACCCCTCTCGTTGGAGTGTACCGCCCATGCTTTTTGCGGCGGGGATACTTTATCATGATATTCTAAAAATAGAAAAACTTCCTCACAATGCAATCACTTTATCGCTCTCCGGGTAATCCCGATCCTTCTTCTGGACATCGTTCGGAATTTTGATTAATATAGATACTTTAGATTCAGAAAATATCGTTCAACAAAGAATGGGATATTGACTATGAAACTGCTCATGATATTCTGCGAAAAATTTGCCTACCAGCCAAGGATGAAAACTCTCGATGATGCTCCCGATATTACAAAGGGCATGGAATTTAACTACGCCCTGGTCGGTTTCATACATCTGGAAGCCAAAGATGAGGAGAACGCAAGCTATATGGAAACCAAGTTGATAAAAAATCTCAAATGGGCTGCACGCAAGAACGACTCCAGTACAATAATCCTGCATTCATTTGCACATCTGTCAGAATCAAAAGCCTCACCGGAATTGACCAAAACCATTTTCGACAGTGCCGAGAAACGTCTTGATGACTCGGGCTACGAAGTCAGCCAGACCCCCTTTGGATATTTTCTCGATCTCGACCTGCAGGCGCCCGGGCACCCATTGGCCAGACTCTTTAAAGAATTCTGAGCAATATTCGGGCAGATCAGGAAATTACTGCATCTTCTGCACCTGTCACGGAAACTTTTGGCGAAAAGCCTTGTTTTTTCGAGGTGAATATGTAAATTGCGTAACGGATACGCTTTACATGGTGAGCAGAAACATAATATTTGCAAATTCTGTGCTGAAGCTGTGCGTATCAGAATAAGTTGATTACTGATGAGATTGTGAAAATATTATCATATCGATAAGAGGAAGGTGAATTCTAGATGCTGAATATAACTGATAAGGCTTCCAGCGAGCTTGCCAAAGCGATGGAGTCGCCTAAAGCCAAGGGAAAGAACCTGATCCTGTATTATATGGGCGCCGGTTGAAGCGGCCCCCAGCTGGGAATGGCTCTGGATGAGTCTACTGAAGGTTTAACCAGATTGGAATCCAATGGAATTAATGTCTACATCGATCCTCGTCTGAAGGAACATCTCGGTAAATTCGGAGATATAAATGTTGATTTTGTAACAAATCCGATGGGTCAAAGCGGATATATGATCAAGATCGGCAGTCCTGATTGCAACGAGGGCGGATGTTCCGGCTGCGGTTAATCAAAGAACACATATCCTGAATATAAATAAGCCCCTTCTATTCGAAGAAGGGGCTTTTATTTTTAGCATTACAGAAACAGGCTATTAACGGCTGAACCTAAGCTACCGTTACTTCTTTTGTGAGATATACGTCCTGAATAGCATTCAGAAGCTCTATTCCCTTCTCACGCGGCTTCTGGAAGGATTTCCTTCCCGAAATCATCCCCGTACCCCCGGCGCGTTTATTAATGACCGCCGTCCTGACCGCCTGTGCCAGGTCATTCTCCCCGGAGGCTCCGCCGGAATTGATCATCCCGACCCGGCCCATATAGCAATTGGCCACCTGGTAGCGGCAGAGATCAATGGGGTTATCGCTGGTAAGCTTATCATAAACCAGATCATGCGTCTTGCCGAACTTCAAGGCTTTATATCCGCCATTGGTCTGGGCCTGCTTCTGCTTGATAATATCGGCTTCAATTGTGACACCGATATGATTGGCCTGTCCGGTGAGATCTGCGGCCGTATGGTAATCCTTATCGGCCTTAAACTCGGAATTTCTCAGGTAGGCCCAGAGGACCGTAAACATACCGAGATCATGCGCTTGGCTGAACAGCTCAGAGACCTCCTGGAGCTGGCGCATCGACTCTTGCGCGCCGAAATATATTGTCGCGCCAATACCCGCAGCACCAAGCTCGTAGGCGCGTTCGATATTAGTAAACGGCACCTGGTCATATTCATTGGGGTGGGTTAAGAGCTCATTGTGATTTATCTTGAGAATGAATGGTATTTTGTGAGCATACTTGCGGGCCACCGAACCAAGAACGCCGAATGTTGATACGACCGCATTACATCCCCCCCCTATCGCCAGCTTGATAATATTTTCAGGGTCGAAGTAATCGATATTGGGGGCAAAAGATGCTCCGCCGGAATGCTCGATGCCCTGATCAACAGGCAAAATTGATAGATATCCGGTACCTGCAAGACGACCTTTTCCGAAAAGCCAGGCCAGATTTTTCATCACATTGACAGGCCGGTCAGAATTATACACAACCCTGTCAATAAAATCGGGACCCGGCAGATGCAAGCGGTCTTTGGGTATGCCCTTGCACGTGTAATCCAGGAGGGACGCATCCTCTCCGAGAAGGTTTTTTATGTTCTCAAAGGTTCCCACAACTGACTCCTTTCAGATTTCATATTAAAAAATACAATGACTCAATTTATCCAATATCACTGTAATGTTCGATTCATATATGCATGCGCAGGGGCCTTTAAACATCCCTTTTGAAACATAAGTTAGTCATTTTGACCCGATTTTGCAAGTCATATCTATAACTGATCTTATGCTTGGCATTCTGATTTCATTTGGCTATATTCTTCCCGATGTTTATAGAAAATCTAAAGCTTGCTGAGTTTCGAAATCTTAAAAAAGCCGAGATTGAATTCTCCCCAAAGAACAACCTGATTGTCGGTCCCAACGGCTCGGGCAAAACCAATATTCTCGAAGCGCTCTTTTATACCGGCTCGGGACGCTCGTTCCGGACTCATCTGGATGAGAACCTGGTCAACACAGACTCCGAATTCTTCCGCATCGAAGCTGCAGGAAGAATCGGCAACCATGAGGTTCAGATCGAAATCGGCGTGGAGCCGGGCAAACGAAAAATAATCAAGGTCAACTCCGGAGCTATACGCAAACTCGGCGAACTCTTCGAATATTTCCGCCTGGTCGAATTCTCTCCCTACGATCTAGAGATAATAATCGGCTCTCCCTCTGTCAGAAGAAGATATATTTCCATCACTATCTCCCAGCTCGACCCACCCCATGTCTCGGTTCTATCTGACTATCACAAGACCCTGGCACAACGCAATGCTCTTCTGAAATCATTTGAGGAAACACCTAAGCTGTCAGCATCTCAAGAAGCCTCGCTGGCGGTCTGGGATGAAAAGCTTGCAATTCATGCAGTGCAGATACATGAAAGCCGCAAAAAATATATCGAAAAAATTGCAAATCTCTCAGCGGACTTCTACCGCAAAATCTCCGGTTTGGAAGAATATTTGAAAATTGAGTATAATCCCTCCCCCAATCTGGATGAATTTACTTCTCAGCACTTTTGTGAGAGGTTGGCTTCCCGTAGGCAGCGGGAGATAGCTTTGGGACAGACGATGTACGGCCCGCACAGGGATGACCTGAAGTTTTACATCGACAGTCTGGAGGCCAAGAATGCAGGTTCTCAGGGACAGATAAAAACTGCCGTTTTGAGTCTAAAACTAGCCCAATATGATTACCTCCAGGAGACACTGGAGAAGCTTCCGATTATCCTTCTGGATGAGATTTTTTCCGATCTGGATCGAAAGCGTCTTGATTTCGTGATGAATCTCTTACCTGAACTGGGACAGTCATTTATGACAACGTCTAAACTGTCGGAAGTCAACAACTTAGATATTTTTAATTCTAAATTCAATGTTGAAAAGGGTATTCCGACATCATTTAATGAGCTGCCATAAGTCGTTGTTAGACAAGCTAATATAGGTCCAAAAATCTTGAAAAACGGCCGTTTTTTGCTTGCCATTTTATTTAAATTTAATTATTATAAGGGGTTATGTATAATAGAGAGCCAAAAAATATCGGCCCGATCATCTCCGATTTGATCAAGAACCTTGGCTTCGAAAAGAAACTTTTTGAGCTCGACGCTGTAAAAAATTGGGGGGAAGTAGCGGGCGAAAAAATTTCAAAAATCAGTCGGGCGATAAAAATTTCAGACGGAAGATTGACGGTGCGTGTGCCCGATCCCGCCTGGAAGCAACAACTGATATTCCTGAAAAAAGAACTGATCGCAGCCCTCAATGCCCGCCTGGGCAAGGCTGTGGTAAATGATATATATTTTGTGTAGGGCTGTGTATGGCGAAGAAGAAAAGCAAGGATAAGAAGATGAAAAATAATGTCAAAGAGGTGGATCCGGTAGAAGTTCTTGATAAAATCAAGAACGATCCCTCCCTCTATGATGCCAAAACCATCACGGTTTTGAAGGGCCTGGAGGCGGTGCGTAAACGTCCCGCCATGTATATCGGCGACACCGGCAAGCGAGGACTTCATCATCTTGTGCACGAGGTCGTGGATAACTCAATCGACGAAGCATTGTCGGGATTCTGCAATACCATCAAAGTGACCATCAACAAAGACGGTTCTGTTACCGTGCAGGATAATGGCCGCGGCATTCCGGTTGATGAACATCCCACGCAAAAGAAACCGGCGGTCGAGGTTGTCATGACTATGCTGCACGCCGGCGGAAAATTCGACCATCAGACCTACAAGGTCTCAGGTGGTCTGCATGGTGTGGGGGTCTCTGTGGTCAACGCCCTTTCTGAGTGGTGCGAAGTCGAGATAAGCCGTGACGGCAATGTCTATCATCAGAAATACGAGCGAGGTATCGCGGTAACCCCTCTGAAGAAAATCGGACAGCGCAAAACCTCCGGCACCAGGACAACCTTCATGCCGGATTCAGAGATATTCCCGGATATAAAGTTCAGTTTCGACCGGCTGGCAAACCGTATGCGTGAACTGGCATTTCTGAATAAGGGCCTCAAGATCGAGATCAAAGATGAAATCGATGACCGCTCGGATTTTTACTTCTACAAGGGCGGGATAGCATCATTTGCGGAATACCTGAACGAAAACAAAAATCCGATCTATAAGAAGCCGATCTATTTCGAGGACACTAAGGAAGATGTAGAAGTCGAGATTGCTATTCAGCACAATGACTCATTCCAGGAAAATGTTTTCACATACGTCAATAATATAAATACCATCGAAGGCGGTACTCATCTGGTAGGCTTCAGGACAGCGCTCACTCGGACGATCAACAACTACGCTACAAAGAACAAGCTCTTCAAGAATGGCGATAAGACCCTATCCGGCGATGATGTTCGTGAGGGTTTGACTGCGGTTATATCGGTGAAGGTCCCTGACCCGCAATTTGAAGGTCAAACCAAGACCAAGCTGGGCAATTCAGAGGTCAAGGGAATTGTGGAACAAGTGCTGGGTGAGAGGTTGAGTTATTTCCTCGAGGAAAATCCGCCCACAGCAAAGAAGATTGTTGAAAAAGGCAGCAACGCCCTGCGCGCCCGTGAAGCCGCACGAAAGGCCAAGGACCTGGCTCGGCGCAAGACCGCTCTGGATTCGGGACACCTGCCCGGCAAACTGGCCGACTGCTCGATGAAAGACCCGGAATCATGCGAGCTCTTTCTGGTCGAGGGTGATTCGGCGGGAGGTAACGCCAAGATGGGTCGTGATCGCCGTTTCCAGGCGATACTTCCGCTTCGAGGCAAGATCATCAATGTCGAGAAGGCTCGCCTTGATAGAATCCTTTCAAACGAGGAGATTAAGACCATTATCACCGCCCTCGGCGCCGGTATCGGGCGGGAAAATTTCAATATGGAAAAGCTGCGTTATTACAAAATCATCATCATGACCGACGCCGACATTGACGGCGCTCATATCCGAACGCTGATCCTGACCTTCTTCTTCCGGCATATGCGCGAACTGGTCGAATCCGGGCATATTTATATTGCCAATCCGCCGCTTTACAGGATCAGCCACGGCAAAACCGAGCAGTACGTTTATTCTGATGATGAGCGCGATCGCTACCTGGAAAAAGTGGGACGGGACAAGAAGGTCGATATACAGCGTTACAAAGGTCTTGGTGAAATGAATCCGGATCAGCTCTGGAAAACAACCATGGATCCGGATACAAGGACGCTGTTTAAGGTAACTCTCGAGGATGCCGCTGCAGCCGACAAATTATTCACAATTCTTATGGGTGATGTGGTTGAACCGCGGCGGGAATTCATCCAGAAGAATGCCCAGTATGTGCGCAACCTCGATGTCTAAAGAGCCTAACCAATTTTAATGTATGAAGGGTAAACAGGAGTAAGCAGGGGAAATAAATCATGGTAATGGAACGAGAGAATATACTGCCATTGTCGCTGGTCGAGGAGATGCAGACAAGCTATCTCGACTATTCGATGTCGGTCATCACCGCACGCGCGCTTCCCAATGTCGCCGACGGACTAAAGCCATCCAATAGAAGAATTCTGATCGCAATGAACGACCTCAATCTCACACCCGGGCGCGGTTTTAGAAAGTGCGCCAAGATCGCCGGTGATACATCAGGTAACTATCACCCTCATGGCGAGGGTGTGGTCTACCCCACCCTGGTCAGGATGGCACAGGATTTCAATATGCGTTACACCCTGGTTGAAGGGCAGGGTAACTTCGGGTCTATCGATGGCGATCCGGCAGCAGCCATGCGTTACACTGAAGCCCGGCTGACTCCCCTGGCAGTCGAGATGCTCGCCGATCTGGAGAAAAATACTGTCGATTTCGTTCCCAACTATGATGAGACCCGTGAAGAACCTGTAGTATTACCATCTAAATTTCCAAACCTGATATGCAACGGCTCCTCCGGTATTGCAGTCGGTATGGCTACCAATATACCTCCTCATAATCTCAACGAGGTTGTTGATGCGCTTACTGCCGTTATAGATAATCCCGAAATGGAGGATGACGAGCTTCTGGAACTTATAACCGCGCCCGATTTTCCGACCGGCGGAATTATCTACGGACGCAAGGGAATACGCGACGCCTATCTGACAGGTCAGGGACGAATACTCGTCCGGGCCAAGGCTAATACCGAAACTCAGAAAAGCGGCAAGGAATCGATAATCATTTCAGAAATACCGTTTCAGGTCAATAAATCCAACCTGCTTGAAAAAATTGCCCAACTTGTTTCTAATAAGGTTATCGAAGGTATAACAGACCTGCGTGATGAGTCCGACCGTGACGGTATGCGTATTGTGATCGAACTCAAGCGTGATGCCCAGGCTCCTGTCATTCTGAATCAGCTTTTCAAGCACACCCAGATGCAGACAACCTTCGGGGTCAACATGCTGGCTCTGGTCGACGGCCGTCCTGTGACTTTGACCCTGCGGCAGATTCTGGATGAGTTCGTCAAGCACAGGCATACTGTGGTTACCCGCAGGACTCAGTTTGAACTTGATCAGGCTGAACACCGTGCACACATTCTGGAAGGCTTCAAGGTTGCGCTGGATCATATCGATGCCATCATCACATTGATCCGAAATTCCAGTACTCCTGCCGAGGCCAAAGAAAGACTGATGAAAGAATACAAGCTTTCCGATATTCAGGCCCAGGCGATTCTGGAGATGCGCCTGCAGAGATTGACCGGTATGGAACGCGAGAAAATCGAAGGCGAGTATCTGGATGTCATCAAGAAGATCGAGAAACTGCAGGGAATTCTCAAATCCAAATCCAAACGCATGAAGATTATCAAGGATGAGCTGGCAGAAATTAAGAAGAAGTACGGCGATGAGAGACGTACCCTGGTCACCGATGAGGAAGAAGAGATTTCCCTCGAGGACCTCATAGCCGAAGAGGACATGGTAATTACAATAACTCACGGCGGTTATATCAAGCGTCTTTCTATTTCGTCCTACCGCCGCCAGAAACGCGGCGGACGCGGCGTGATCGGCATGGAAACCAAGGAAGAGGATTTGATCGAACACCTCTTCGTGGCGTCGACTCATGATTACATACTCTTCTTCACCAATAAAGGTAAGTGCTACTGGATAAAGGTGCATGAGCTTCCCGTAGGTGGAAGGCTTTCCAAGGGACGGCCGATTGTTAATATGCTAAGTCTGGAGAAAAGTGAGACCATCTGCGCCTTCCTGCCGGTTCGTGAATTCACCGAGGACAACTATGTTGTCATGGCCACGCGTCAGGGACAGGTCAAAAAGACTGATTTGACTGCATTCTCAAATCCTCGCAAGGACGGTATCATCGCCATGACCATACCGCCCCATTCCAAGGATGAGCTGATTGAGGTGGGTCTGACCGATGGCACCAACGAGATTATCCTGGCTACACGCAACGGCCAGGCGATAAGATTCTCCGAGGAGAATGTCCGTCCTATGGGACGTACAGCTTATGGTGTCAAGGGGATCAATCTCGGCAAGGGCGATTATGTTATCAGTATGGTGGTGGTAAACCGCATGACCACGCTTCTCTCTGTCACCGAAAACGGCTTCGGTAAACGCTCTGAAATAGCGGATTATCGTATCACCAAGCGCGGCGGCAAGGGTGTGATAAATATCAAGGCCACCGAACGCAACGGCAAGGTAGTTGCAGTGCGCGAGGTAGTCGACACTGACGAAATGATTATGATCACCAACAAGGGTATAGTAATACGATCGCAGGTCGGTGCAATCCGTACAATCGGACGCGCCACTCAGGGCGTGAAGCTGATCAATCTGGACAAGGGCGACAAGGTCATCGATGTCGCACGGGTAGTATCGGACAAAGAAACTAACGGTATCGACAAAAACGAACCGATCAACGGCGAAGCCGATTCCTCCGACGAGGAAGAAGACACCGCCAACGAATAGATTAGTCGTGGCCCACCATTTATGGCATGTTGAAAAACCCTGAATGCATCGATATTTGTCATCGTGAGGAGCGAAGCGACGTGGCGATCTCGGCGATTATTCTCGAGACAACCGCAGAGATTCTCACGGTCGCCCTCACCTCCGGCGGGACTCCCTCGGAATGACGTTTTTCTGTTCTTATTTCCATATTGCTGACTTCTATAACAAGCCCCTAAAGGGGATGGTCAATCTGATTTCATCTCATTCAACATCCACAAATCCACTTGCCAAATCAAGCCCGAAATTATATATATTCTCTCCTAGGCAGGGAGAGCTTATATGGCCGCAATCTCTCTTAATGACAAAAGCGAATTGCATTCATATTTTTCGCAGAACAAATGGCTCTATATCTATAACATCGGCGACCTCGACGACTTCTTCTGGCCGTATACCAAATGGTATGGCTTAAAGGACGGCAGTAATCTTCAGGCTGTCATCCTGCTCTACACCGGCCTCGCTCAACCAACACTCCTTGCGCTGTCCGACAATATCGATCCTCTAAGAGAACTGCTTTCTGACATCCGATCAGAACTCCCCGATAAATTCTATGCTCATCTCAGCCCCGGTGTGATAGATGTATTAAAAGCCAGTCATTCAATCGCGCCTCATGGACGGCACTACAAGATGGGTCTGGTTGACCGCACAAAGCTGGGAGGAATCAAGAACGTTTACATAAAGCAGTTTGATGAATCCGACCTGGGGGGACTGCGCCTGTTTTACTACCAGGCCTATCCCGGAAACTGGTTCAGCGCGCGCATGCTCAAGACCGGTCATTATTATGGGGTAATTCGCAATGGACGGATCGCCAGCGTAGCCGGAGTGCATGTCTATTCGAAGGAATACAAAGTTGCCGCACTGGGCAATATCGCTACGCATCCGGACTACCGTGGGAATGGTTTCGGAAGAGTGGTAACCGCGGAATGCTGCCGGCGTTTATTAAGAACTGTCGACACCATCGGACTCAACGTTTCCATCGAGAATAAATTCGCCATAAACATATATGAAAATCTCGGTTTTGAGAAGATGGCCGAGTATGAGGAGTATGTAATAACGAAGTAAAATTGTAGGTCAAGTCCACCACCAAGGCCGTCTCCGATGGCCTTCGGTGGTTGAGTTGACAATCTTTTAAATCTCGCAGAGATTCGACCCGCATAAAAATAGAGATATACTATGATAAAATATACATCTTCAACAGAGGATATAAATCCTGAAAATCTTAATGGCTTTTTCGTCGGATGGCCCAATCCGCCCTCAACACAGACATTTCTGAAGATATTGAAACAGAGCCACGAGGTTGTACTGGCTGTCGATGATGCCACAGACAATGTGGTGGGCTTTATAAATGCCATCAGCGACGGAATCTTAAGCGCATACATTCCTCTGCTTGAGGTCTTACCGGAATATAAAGGAAGAGGGATCGGAAGCGAGCTGGTCACGCGCATGCTGAGAAAACTCGATGGTCTCTATATGATTGACCTTGTCTGTGATCAGGAACTCCAGGCATTTTATACAAAAATAGGCCTGAAGCCCGGATTTGCCATGATGATCCGCAATTTCAAAAAGCAATCAGGGAAATGAATCAGCCCTGACTGTGCAGCCGCCAGGAGAGGGTTCCCGGCGGCCACAAACACAATTCAGCTAATCAGCTTCCTCAGCCTCTTGGCCATGCTCCATTTCCATCTCCATCAAACGGGCCATCTCCTCGCTGTTCTTGTCAGCAAAGGCATGAATTTTAGCCACCATTTCCGGATCATCGGAAGTGAAGATCTCCACATAGCCATGATTGGTTTCCACAGTCTGAATTTTGGCGCCGGACATCCACAACTCACCATAAGCGGAACACATGCCGCAAAGATAGAGCTGCTCGCCTTTCTGCAGCTTTTCAGCCACAGCCATCATGTTGGCATTCACCTTCCTCATCGCGGGAAGATACTCATCCTCAACCGTGGTAACCATTATCGCACCATTGTCGATTTTGTGGTTTTCCCAGTCGGAATGTTCCAGAAGTCCCGGCTCGGCGATGAGGTTCTTGCAAAATGCACAGTTTTCCATATCGAACCATGGCTTCCCGGCTTTCTCGGCCGTCTCATCACCGGCAATCAAAAGAGCGCCGCCGAATAAAAGCATCGCCCCCAAAACCAACAAAAATAGATTTTTGTAACGCATACTCCTGCCTCCTGCAAAAATGTTAATATATGAAGAGTTATCCATATTTATCATCTGCTCTTAATTGATAGCCATATCCCGGGATGTGATAATTTCCTAAATCTATATTCAAAATCGCGCCTGGCAAATCATTTTTCCAAAATTTTCGGATCGGCAGGGAAGGCACAGGGCAGGAACTATCTTCTTGGTGCCTATTTCTTTAAGAGCCGCAATGAGTTAGCAATAACCAGCAACGATGTGCCCATATCCGCAAAAACCGCCATCCAGAGCGTTGCCAGCCCGAGACCGGCCAGAATCATGAAAATAAACTTGACAAGTAGTGAGAAGACGATATTGAATTTTATAATCCCCAACGTTCTGCGGGAGAGCTTGATCGATTTTGGCACCATCTGTGGATTATCGCCGATGATAGCGACATCAGCCGCCTCAATCGCCAGATCGGAACCTCCTGTGCCCATGGCAATTCCCACATCTGCCAGTGCCAGTGCCGGAGCATCATTGATACCATCCCCGACCATAGCAACCGAACCGTATTTCCTGCGGTAATTCTCCACCAGCTTGCTCTTCTCCTCCGGAAGGAGCTGGCTTTCTACATGACGGATACCCAGCTGTTCAGCAATAGACTCGGCGGTACGGAAATTGTCTCCGGTAAGCATAACGGACTCCGATATTCCGCTCCTGTGCAACTCAGCTATAGCTTCTACAGACTCAGGTTTTGCCATATCCGCAAGGGCAATCGCCCCGATCAATCTATCTTCCCTGGCCAGCAGGACAAGCGAGTAGCCTTTTTCTTCAAAATCTGTCACCCTTTCATGAAGATCAACATCGCTTATGTCATGATCATGGAAAAATCTGTGGCTTCCGATCGTATATCGGGCGCCTTCAATTTGAGCCCTGGCGCCCTCACCGGGAAAAGCCTTGAAACCGCTGGTTTGACGAGGATCGATCTTCAGATTTCTGGCGTGCTCGAGAATGGCACCCGCGATCGGATGTTCTGAATTCTGCTCCACAGATGCCGCAAATGTGATTATGTCATTCGACGAATATCCATTCATTGAGACAACGTGCACCACGCCGAAACGTCCCTCTGTCAATGTACCCGTCTTGTCGAATAGAACCGCCCTGACATTGGCCAGCTTCTCCAAAAACACTCCGCCCTTTATTAAAATTCCTCCTCGCGCGGAACGGGTCAGGCCGCAAATTACCGCCACTGGAGTCGATATCACCAAAGCGCAGGGACAGGATATAACCAGGAACACCAGCGCGCGGTAGAACCAGGTCTCGAATGCGCCATTGAAAAATAGTACCGGGATAGCAAAAACAAGGATTGCAATCGCCACCACGACAGGAGTGTAAACCTTCGCAAACCGGTCCACAATACTCGCCAACCTGGATTTGCGCGAGGCCGCCTCCTCCACCATATGCATAATGCGGGTCAATGTCGAATCGGAAAACGGCTTAGATACCCGGGCTTTCAAAAAACCGTCAGTATTGATCGACCCGCTCAATAGCGTGTCACCCTCAGTCTTCGAAACCGGCATGGATTCGCCCGTCACGGCAGCCTGATTGATATAAGCCGTGCCCTCGGCAATCTCGCAATCGGTGGGGCAGGTCATACCCGGCTTCAAGAGGATGGTATCCCCCTTCTTCAGGTCCTCGAGTCCCACTTCCTTTGGCCCATCGGCAGTCTCCATCTCAATCTCGTGCGGTATCTGCTCAACCAATGATTTAAAGGCGTTACGTGCCTTGCGTACCGACCGACCCTCAAGATAATTGGCAATCGAAAACAGCACTATAGTGACTGCGCCCTCGGTCCATTCACCAATAATCATCGCGCCTATCACCGCCAGGCTCATGAGAAGATTCATATCGGCAGTCAGATTCTTCAGGGCATAGAAAGCCGACCGAAAGATAAAAAGCCCTCCAGTGAGAATCGCAATTGAGGCAAATAATATCTGCAGATAACCCGGCTGATCCAATATGGAAAGGCCGATCTCGATCAGCACGGCTGCCAAGGCTATCAAAAGTAGAATCTCCTTCAGCCTTGAGACTGCCCCGAGTCTCTTTGTTCCCTCAACCCTCCGGCCCTCACCGGATTCTTCCGCTGCCGTATGGCCCAGGCGTGAAATCTCCCTTAAGATTTTTTCACGATCAATTATCTGACTGTCGATCGATAAATTGATCTTGCCTGTGGCAAATTCCAGGTTACAGCTTTTTACACCTTTAAGACGTGAAATGCCCTTTTCCAGGCTGGCTGCACAATCCGGGCAGTCCAGATCGACTATTCTTAATTCGATATCTTTATTCATTATTTTTCTTCCAGGATATGATCATAGCCAACTTTTATAAGCTCCCTGACATGATCATCATCCAGTGAGTAATATATCATCTTTCCATCCCGACGGAATTTTACCAGCCGGAGATTGCGAAGTATCCGCAGGCTGTGAGAGGCGGCAGAATCCGTGAGATCCAGTTCCGAAGCAATCCCGGAAACCGGCAGCTCTCTCTCGGACAACAACATGCAGATTCTAAGTTTTGTGGCATCCCCCAGCACCTTGAATGCCTCGGAAAGTCTGGCTATGCTATCAACATCATATGGGCTGAAACTTCTATCCATATGATTTTCGTTTCTTAAGTTATCAGATGAATCCATAATTCGACCTCATTCCTCAAACATCACATATGAACAATTGTTCATATATTAATATAATTCGGTAAAACTGCAAGATTTATTTGACATAAATGAATTGAATTTTGAAATCATATGGCATATATTGATTTATCCGCTTGGAATATTTTAGATTTAAATACAGGGAGAGACACCAATGCCTTTGAAATTTGAATGTCCCGGCTGTCATCAGGATATAATTGTCCAGTATCTCAGCAAGGGGGAGACTGCCAGATGCCGGCATTGCCTGTCAGAGGTTAAGGTTCCGGAAGATGCAGAGGAGATAACCGGCTCCGAAGTCCAGGAATACGCCCGAAAACTGCAATTTGGGCCAGAGAGAAGACACGCTTTGCGTCGGCCCTACGATCCCTATGGCCTGGAACTGGAAAGGCGCGGGAAGATTGTCTTCCTGAAAGTCATGGGCTGGATTATACTTATCGGTGGATGCCTGTCAGGACTGATGACTATGATAATGGGGCTGACCGAGCCCTATAGTGAAGATTCTTTGGGTGCAGGCGGAGTTTTCATGGGATTGGTTTTGATCATAAACTCCTTGGCCCTGTTTGCTCTCTTTATGGTAGTTGCATCTATCGCCGATCATATGATTCTGATGCAGCATTATCTGTTCAAAGACGAGAAGGCCCCGGAAAGCAAATCTGAACAGGAGCCGGATACCGATTTTTCTCGATCATCCTGAAAATCGATTCTTTAAATATTCATAAATATGTTGATATTGAATTTAAAATCATTGCAGGAGGAATCATGTCATTCAAAAAAGTACTCTCAATACTGATTTTAACCATACTTTTCACGGGTCAAATCTATGCCGAAGTCGGGGACGTGATCAAATCATACGCTGCGCCAGGCGATTTCCCGACCGGTCTCACATATGACGGCAAATATCTCTGGAATACGGATCGCAAGACCGATATGATCTACAAGATCGATCCCGGCTCGGGTGAAATTGTGGCCTCGATGCCCGCTCCCGGATACCAGCCGGAGGACCTGGCCTTCGACGGAAAATATATCTGGTGCCTGGATAAAGGGGAAAATCTAATCCATAAAATCGATCCCCAAAGTCAGATCACCCTCAAGAGCATAATGGCGCCCTGTGAACGTCCCCGCGGAATGACCTATGACGGCCAGCATCTCTGGCTCTCGGATATCCGCGGCGATGAGCTGATACAGATATCCACTGAGGATGGCACTACCATCATATCTCATAAGGCGCCATCCGGCAATGTCCATGGCCTGACCTTCGACGGCAAATATCTGTGGGCATCAGACAGAATCTCCAATAAGATATATCTTATCGAACCTGAAACCGGATATGTCATCTTTTACTTCGATTCCCCGGACGAATTTCCCCGTGGGTTGGCATTTGATGGCAAAAACCTCTGGAATTGTGATTATCAATCGGATTCAATCTACTCCATAAAAATAAAGGATGAGAAACTTTTCAAGACCTGGGACGAGAAACATCAGGTCCTGCATTATACAGAGCAGGTGAGGAATTACGGCCCGGGTGATCTTCTCGATCTCGAGATTTATATTGCCATTCCCCATGACCGTGACAATCAGAAGGTGATCGGGGAAATTAAATACAGCACTCCTCCGGATGAATTCCGTACGGATCAATGGGGTCAGGAGGTGGCTGTATGGCAATATGATACCCTGAAGGCCGGGCAAACCGCTGAGCCCACCATGTCAACTGAATGCAAGCTCTATTATATAACCTATTTTGTGTATCCTGAGGATGTGGGCACTCTGGAGGACATCCCCACAGAGATTAAAGATAAATACCTCATGAATGATACAAAGTTCGCTATGGATAACGAATTCATGCAGGTGACTGTCAGGAAAGCTGTTGGGGATGAAACCAATCCATACTGGATGGCCCGTAATATTTACCAGTATATTATGGAAAATATGTACTATGAGCTGGCGGGAGGATGGAATGTTGCACCGACTGTGCTTAAACGCGGCTCGGGGTCTTGCTCAGAATATTCCTTTGTATTTATATCGCTCTGCCGCGCTGCGGAAATCCCCGCTCGTTATGTAGGCTCGGTTGCTGTGAGGGGTGATGACGCCTCGACCGATGATGTCTTCCATCGCTGGTGCGAAATCTATCTACCCGAGGTTGGATGGTTCCCGGTCGATCCATCAGGCGGAGATCATGAGTGGCCTGAGCGGCAGGCGGCTTCCTTTGGTACCCTACAGAATCGTTATCTGATAACAACCGAGGGTGGGGGCGGATCTGAATATCTCGAATGGGGATACAATTCGAACGAAAAATGGAAATCGAAAGGAAAAGTTAAGGTCCAGGCCGAACATTTTGGCGAGTGGTCCCCGGCTTCGAATCAAGGCGAAAGCACATCTGAGCAAGCATCGATGGGTGAAAAATGCGCGCCTGAATAATAGAAAAGAACATTCTTTAGCTTGACCCGACCGGTCTCAAGAGATAGATTATACCAGAATTGAGTCGGCCGCTTATACTAAAGCGGCATCGGGGTTATCTTGCCGTTCTATAAGCCGATACATATACAAAACGGCAATAAACAGAGGAGAAATACCAATGCTCTATCTTGTCACCGGAGGCGCTGGCTTCATTGGTTCAAATATCGTCGCGGAACTTCTCAGACAAGACAAAAAAGTCCGTGTAATAGATAATTTTTCAACGGGCCGCAGGGAGAATCTGGCTCGCTATATTAACCGCATCGAGCTGATTGACGGTGATATCAGGGAATATTGGACTGTTCTGGAAGCAGTTGAGGGAGTGGACTATGTCCTTCACCAGGCCGCTTTGCCGTCCGTGATCAGATCTGTCAATGCTCCTCTGACATCAAATGAGGTAAACGTTACCGGTACTCTGAATCTCCTCGAGGCATCCCGAAAAGCCGGAGTAAAAAAATTCGTATATGCCTCATCATCATCAGTCTATGGCGAATCAGAGCAACTTCCCAAAAAGGAGGACATGATCCCGGCGCCGCTGTCCCCCTACGCCAACAATAAGTTGACCGGTGAGCACTATTGCATGATCTATGACAGGCTCTATGACCTTCCAGCAGTATGCCTCAGATATTTCAATGTCTTCGGACCCAACCAAGATCCCTCCAGTGAATATTCAGCCGTTATTCCGAAATTTATCTTCGCACTGCTTTCCGGGGTCAAGCCAATTATCTATGGTGATGGCAAACAATCTCGTGATTTTACCTATATTGCCAATACAGTGCATGCCAACCTCCTGGCTGCAGAAAAGGATGACGTGAGAGGTGAGATATTTAATATTGCTTGTGGAGAACGTTATACACTCCTCAAGCTCCTGGAGGAATTGAACGACATTATCGGCACCAATATCGAGCCCTCTTTCACCGGCGAACGTCCGGGAGACATCAAACACTCACTGGCCGACATATCGCGGGCTGAGAAGATTCTGGGTTACAAAACGCTGGTCGGTTTCCGGAAAGGGCTGGAAGAAACTGTCGCTCATTTCAAAAAATGATGGAATAAAAAATTTTGACTGCTGAGACGTAATCAATGGCAACACCGGAATTGACTGCTCAAAGGCAACCGCTAATAGATAAGAGAATCTGGACCATCCTTGCGCTGGTAATAATTGTATATCTTCCTGTTCTTATCGAACTGATAAGCGATTGGTACAACGACGATAACTATACTCATGGATTTCTGATCCTGCCGGTTGCGCTGTGGCTGATCTGGAGCAAGCGCAAAGAACTGGCTCAGACACCCACACATCGTAATGACCTCGGATTGGTTTTTGCAATTGGATCGCTTTTATTGTTGATTGCAGGCACCGCCGGCGCGGAATATTTCACAACCCGGGTGTCGTTCGTGACGCTTCTATTTTCACTCTCTCTGTATATGTTCGGATGGCCCTTTACCCGCAAGATCTGGTTCGCATTTTTCTTCATGCTCTTCATGATTCCAATACCATACGTGATTTATTATTCCCTTACATTTCCCATGCAGCTTTTCGCCTCCAAGATCTCCACAAATATTTTAAATCTAATCGATTTGCCCCTGATAAGGCAGGGCAATATCATTCATATTCCCAACTATTCTATGGAGGTGGCTGAGGCCTGCAGCGGAATCAGATCGCTATTCTCTCTGCTGGCGCTGGGAGCGCTCTATGCTTACTTCACCCAGCCCAATAAAATAAAAGCCGTGATATTATTCCTGTCAACTATACCGATAGCAATCGCCGGCAATGTCTTTCGAATCACTGTCACCGCTCTGGGTGCACATTTAATTTCGACCGAATTCGCGGAGGGTCCATTGCATGAAGTTTCCGGTATGATCGTCTTTGTTTTTTCATTATTACTGTTGTTGATATTTGGAGCTATTTTAAAATGGAAAAAGCCAGAATTCAAGCATACGGTTTCGGGCTGATCCTGGTCCTGCTGGTAGCAAGCGGCGCGCTTGCATATACGCTTCGCTACCTGAAGGTGGAGCCGGATAGCATGGCCGACTTTGAACGCATTCCATTGCAGAAGGATCAATGGCAAGGAACGCAAATCCTCTTCTCCGAGGCAACCTACGAAGTCTTGAATGCCACAGAAACTACTATGCGCACTTACAGCTCCGGGGGCGATTTGATGCCTGTGCTTTTTATTGGTTATTTCGAGGATCAGAAATACGGCTCGCAGATACATTCACCGAGACATTGCCTTCCCGGTTCAGGCTGGGGCATTCTTTCTCACAGGCAGGAGAAAATTGAAGTGAATGGACGAATTCTGCCCATCAACTATGTGATTATCGGCGCCAAAGAAAGCCGCCAGTTAATGTACTATTGGTTCGAAACACGTTCCGGAACAATTACCGGCGAATTTGCACTCAAATTCAACCTTTTCTTAAATGCGCTTTTTATGAAACCTACCGACGCCGCATTCATTCGGCTAACCGTCAATATTCGGCCCGGCGCTTCGATAAAAGCCGGCGAAGAAGTTCTGCATGAGTTCCTGACAGATTTCCTGACCCAGATCGAAAATAGCTTGCCTTTTAGCTCCATTTAAAAGATATTCGGAATATGTTAGTTGCTTATCTCAAAGCTCTGCGCATCGAGCAATGGACAAAAAATCTGGTGGTCTTTGCCGCCCTCATATTTGCCAAAGAATTCACAAACCTGGATCTGGTGATTCAATCCATCGAAGCCTTCATACTCTTCTGCCTGGCTTCATCGGCCATTTATCTTATAAACGACGCCATTGATGCGGAGAGGGACCGAAAACACCCTGAAAAGGCAAAACGCCCCATAGCTTCGGGAGAAGTTAATAAAGGCAACGCCATAGTCATTGCTGCGATTTTTATTATAATCGCCGCAGCGGGATCGGTCTACCTGTTGAATATCTACTTCTTCACCACCATAATAAGCTATCTGGTTCTGATGCTGCTTTATTCTCTTGTATTGAAGCAGATAGTGATCATCGATGTTATGGTGATAGCAACCGGCTTCGTCCTGCGCGCGGTGGGCGGGGCAGTAGCAATCATGGTGGAGATTTCCCCCTGGCTGATTATCTGTACAATCCTGCTGGCGCTTTTCATCGGATTCGGGAAAAGAAGACACGAGCTAACTTTACTCGAAGATTCAGCCGCGGATCACCGGGGAATTCTGGAACACTACAGCGTGGGGCTCCTGGACCAGCTGATTTCCATAGTAACGGCAGCAACTATTATAGCCTATGCCATCTATACTCTGTTTGGTGATGTCTATGAGAAAATCGGGGTACGTCATCTGGAACTGACAATACCATTCGTCATCTACGGCATCTTCAGGTATCTCTATCTGATTCACAAAGGGGACAGCGGTGGAACACCGACCAGAATCCTGTACACTGACCTGCCAATACTCTTCACAGTTCTTCTCTGGATTGCCTCAGTGTTTACTCTTATGTATATCTCCCATCTGTAGCACCATACAGAGTTTGCCAAATGTTAATAAAACCATCGAACTTTTTCTCAACCTTCACGTAAAGTAACGAAGACCTCTTGAACCACCCGTATCCACCTGATTGAAACTTTAAGGAACTCCATACCGGGGAGGGCAAATGCAACTTGCTAAAATAGCAGTAACCCTAGTGGTGGCCATCGTTCTGTCTTTTTCTTCAATCCTTAATGCAGAACACGACTATATGCAGGTCAGGATTTTTTATGAAAACGCTGATCAACTCAGAGAATTACAGGAAATGGGGCTTGATATCATAGGATATCAAGAGGGATATATCGAAATTGTGACCTCTCCGGCCGAACATCTCCAAATTCTTGCTAAGGACTTCAAGACAAATATTATTCATGAGGATCTGGTCGCATTCTATCAGTCACGCCTGGATCCGACCAAGGACATGGGGGGATATATGACCTTGAGCGAGATAAACGCATATATCGATGAATTAATCGCATCCAATCCCGGCATAGTATCCTCCAAAATCTCGCTGGGGCAGACGATTGAGGGGCGTGATATGTGGGCCTTTAAAATCTCAGATAATCCGGAGGTAGATGAAGATGAACCGGAAATCCTGTACACCGCAGCAATTCATGCCCGAGAGGTGATCACGCCCCTCGTAGTCAAATATTTTGTCGACTATCTGGTTGAAAACTACCCCACGGATCCCGACGCGCAGTTTCTGGTCGATAATCGTGAGATGTGGTTCGTCATGTGCGTGAATCCCGACGGGTATTATTATAATGAGGCTATCGCTCCCGAGGGCGGTGGGATGTGGCGCAAGAACAGGCGCGATAACGGAGACGGCACATTCGGGGTTGATTTAAACCGCAATTTCGACTATATGTGGGGCTATAACAACTCAGGTTCATCTCCATACACATTCTCTGAAACCTACCGCGGGACAGCACCATTCTCAGAACCCGAGATACAGAATATGCGTGATTTTCATATTGCTCACGATTTTCAGATTGCTGTTTACTTTCACTCCTTCGGCAATGTTCTTTTCACAGCCTGGGCTTATAATTCATCATTCCCGGAAGACGCCGATATTTTCCTCGCTTTAGCCGACAGTGTTAACTCGCTCAATGGTTACGCAGTGGGCGTGGGCGCTTCTTCAACTAATGGAAGCGCGGATGACTGGGTATATGGCGAGCAAACCTTAAAAAATAAGTGTTATGCTTTTATCTGGGAGGTGGGAACACAACTTGACGGCTTCTGGCCGGCGCCACAGCGGATACCTATTCTCATTGAAGAGAACCTGGAATCATGCAAGTTTATGGCCGAAATTGCGGGCGGACTGGACTCGCTATACCAGCTTCGACCACCAGAGGCCCCGCTCTTGACCGCTCCGGACACCTCGCAATCCCCGGATTATGAGGTCTCCTGGATACTTGATGATACCTTAAATCCGGCAGTCGAGTATGAGCTTCTGGAATTAACCGATTACCAGAAAATAACTGATCCCGGCGAAGATTTCGAGAATATGGCTGCCAACAACGGATTTGAAATCTCTTCCAACAGGTACCATTCCGGACCAACGTCGTTTTACTCCGGCGATGAAATAACCGGTTTTCAATATCTCCTCTGGGAATTCAATCACGAAATTGAGGAAAACGACACCCTTGGCTTCTGGACCTACTATGAAACCAATGAGCATTATGACTACATCTATGTTGTCGCCATCAGCAACGATACCGGCTATGTACTGCCGGGGAATATCACCACGACGGCTAATCCCAACGGCTTCAATCCGGGGCATGCTATAAGCGGATCATCGAACGGATGGATTGAAGCAAAATTCGACCTCTCCGAGTTTGCGGGCAGATTTATCGCTCTTGCCCTGGTGTATACCAGAAACGGCCTCGGATTCTTTGAAGGCGTCTATTTTGACGACATATATCCTTTTGACTACTTCCAGACCGAAAACCACATTAACATATCTGGCGGAGAGAATTCCTACATCTTTATCGATAAAACAGAAAATGAGTACTACTATCGCATCCGAGCGAAGGACGCCGACGATCAATGGGGCGGCTTTTCGAATATTGAGAAGACCCTGGTATACTTCGGGCCACAGTATATCTGCGGCGACCCCAACGCAGATCAGAACGTTAACATTTCAGATGCTGTTTACATCGTAAACTATGTATTTATTGGAGGCGCGCCCCCCGATCCCATGGAATCAGGAGATGCCAGTTGTGACGGCAATGTCAATGTGTCAGATGCTGTCTGGATAATCAACTATATATTCATGGGGACAGGTGATCCCTGTGACACCGATGATGACGGGTTTCCCGACTGCTAATCGGTTCCTTCCAACGAACGCCCGTCCGGTTCCTGCCCGGGCGGGCAACTTTATTTTCGTCGATTATGATTTGCCGTCACAAATTTAGGTAGGTGCTGTCTCCACGATTGACATGCATGAGTTCAAAATTCTTATCGAGAGGTTCCAGCATTTCGCTTAAATCAGGAGACAATCCCAGGAGATAATTTGTCAGACCTTCCATATAACCACAGTTTTTCATAGCCCGTCGCCAGGATTTATAACTCTGATTAGTAACAATCAGATCTACATCCAGCGCCTTAAGGGTTTTAGTGCTTTCTTCTATCACATATTCCTCAAATCCTGGAAGTGCCAGGCAGTCTATAATAGAACCGAGTTTCATTTTCCCGAAAAAATTATGGCCTTTGAGATCCGTCGCCATAAGCACAGCCCAGCCCACATTATTTTTGCCAAAAAACACCCGAATGCGCAAGAAGCGCTGATCAGATTGGGGATAAATCATATTCAGAATATTACTATCCCTCACTGAGGAGAATATGTACCCTTTGCGGATAACGTCCCATAGATCATTCGCCCAACTTGCGAAGCCATCAACCATCTCTGAACGAGAATCCTCTATTCTCAATGTTTTTCTGAGAATAAAGAAATTCAGAAACTTCAAGCCAATCCATCCGATACCGGAGAAGGCAGCCAGATCCATGAGCATTTTGTATAGCAAATTTCTGCGCAAATATGAGATATTGCGAAGAAACCTGAATGGATGAAGAATTCGGAAATAGAAAGGTACGTCATGCATTTTCCATTGCATCCTGCGGAAAAATTGCGCTGCAGGCTGATCATGTCCGCCAATCCCCAGAACGATCATAAGGGGCTGCCGCTCCAGCCCATCCTCAAGCAGTTTCTTGCCAATACCTTTGAATGAGCTGTCAACGAAAGCCTCTGAAAGAGGAAGTTGATATGCGGCAATTTTTTTGTCTTCCTGATTTATTCTGAAGTCCTGATGCCTGAGTATATATCCACCTCGAACATATTCTCCCTGCACGGCCAAAAAATATTCCTGATAGATATCCGCATCATCAGTTCTGGGGTATTGCCGCGAGACAGGCTCTTCTGGAAACTGATACCGTGAGCCCCCTTCCTTCAACCGCCTGTTGAAAGCCCTGACAGCTTCTATATGATCATGGGTATATGGTACAACCCTCAAATTCATTTATTCTTCCGCTTTCCTAATCGGGCATTTCTCACCTTATCCGCCAGCCAGCGTCTTTCCAGTTTCAGGCGCTCGCTTTTGCTGAGTTTATGAGCACCATTTTTCTCCATCAAATAATCGAGAAGACGATTAACCGGTACATACCACCCATTCTTCTTCGATAACCGTTCCATCAATGTCACAAACTCCGAATCCAGTCTTCCATCCTCATGAAATCCGCAGCTCAAATGCGTATACACTATGCAGCATCCACCCTCAGCTTCCAGGCGATCCTGATTCTCTTCTTTCAAGAGAAAATTAAATTCTCCCAGATGAGCTCCGTCTGATGACGCAAACCAGTTATTCACATACTCCCTTTCAGGATCATAATAAGGCATGAATGGACATTGCTTCAATGTGTTTATATCCCTGAATACGAAATTGCGGCAGTATTTTATAAACTGCCTGCAGACATCTCCCCAGAAATACTTGCTTCCCTCAACATGCCCGAAAAAACTGGCGCTGTTTCTGAAGCCTGTAAGAAAATTATACACAAATTTGTTCAAACCGCTCAGTCTGCTTGGACCCCAGTAAATATCGTCAGCACATCCTGTATGATTACTCATGGAATCCGGATTATGCCCGAATATTTCATTGAATCTTTGCAGGCCCTCTATAATTTCTTCTCTGGTTGAACTGTGGTATGTATTCATATGATATGCTATCTCAAATCCTTTATCCCTGAGCTCCAACAGCCATCCGGCATACTCCGGATCCTCGCATGTATCACCGCCAAAGATCGGCTTATCATTTCCCCTGGATGGCCAGACTGATTTTGTAGTTCTGAATCCCAGATCATCAATAAGATCATAGACCGGCTTAACATTCTCCAGTGTAGCATTATCGGTATCGTCGAATATGGTAAACGCAAAATCTTTGTTTTCTGGCCAGTCCATCCAAATCCATTTTGAATTAGAATTAATACTTTGCGCAATAATTTAATAAAAACGCCGATATGGACAAGATAAATAGCGGCGTCTGACCCGTTAAAACGAACAGTATATTAATCAGGCAAAATGAATCTGTGTTCAAATCAAAACAGCGATATCCGGTATTATTCTGCCAGCCTTAAGGGCATTATCAAACAAAGGTAATCTTCCTTACGGTCCGCACCATAGATGATGCCCGCGGCTACAGGGGTGGAGAGCTCAAATACAACCTCTTCCGATTCGATCTGCTTCAAGACATCAATAACATAATTGGCATTATAGCCGAGTTCAAGACGTTCACCCGCATATTCACAGCTCAGAACTTCCTTGGCTTCGCCGCCCAGGTCAACATTGGTCGCAGAAAGCTCCAGGTTATTTTTATCCATCGCGAATCTTACCTGATGTGTGAGCGAGTTGGAAAGAATCGAAACCCTCCTTACCGCGGCATGAAGCTCCTCGCGGTTGACTATCATTCTCTTGTCACTCTCGGAAGGTATGACCTGCTCATAATTCGGATATGGCCCCTCTATCAGGCGGGATGATACTATTGTATTAGTATCCGTATCTTTAGGTATTGAAAACGTGATATTATTTTCTCCAAATACAACCCCCAGGTCGATATCCTTGTCGCCAACCAGCCGGGTCAAGTAATTCATTGCTTTAGGCGGAATAATCAAATCTTCCGTTAATCCAGAGAGCTTGGAATTGTCCAGACGCATCCGGGCCAAGCGATGCCCGTCGGTTGCAACCATGACCATCTTATCACCCGAAGTCTGCCACAGGATACCATTCAATGCCGGCCGGGTCTCATCCATGGATACCGCAAAATTAGTTCGTCTTACCATCATGGCGATATCTTTGCCCGGAATTTTTATCTCCTTGGCGGGCTTATATTCCGGAAGCCTGGGAAATTCATCGGGGGATATGCCCGAGACCTTATATGATCCTCTTTCTGCCTTGAGCTCAATTCTATTGTTAGCGACCGATACCTCAATCTCGGATTGCGGAAGCTCCCTGACGATCTCATTAGTTGTCTTGGCCGGAATTGTGAAGATCCCCTTCTTTGACGGCTTCAACTTCAGAGTGGTGGAAACAGAAATATCCAGATCTGTGGCTGAAAATGTTATCCCATCGTCATCGGCATTTACGAGAATATTTCCAAGTATCGGCAGCGTTGTTTTGGATGGGATAGCATTCAACACTATTTGAAGAACATCTTCAAATTGTGATTTGGAAATCGTAAACTTCATCGATGACTCCTTAAAAACTTTTTACTACTCGGTACCCCGGATTCTGATTATCAACAGTATATCAATTTATGATTATGCTATTTATAATATCTAATAATAGTAATAATGCTGTTTATACTGTTGAAAACTCCTTATCCTCACTCGAAATTGCATATAAGTATTAATCTTATGATTTGTAAATATAAAATTTTTATGTTGAAAAATATTTATAGAATGTTCGCAAACTCTCTCTTTTTGACAACACGAAAATTTCTTAACCTCTCTTTACATTTTGCCAACATCAATCCCACAGCATTTAAACATACAGAGAATTGATGATCGAATCGATCTGCAGTTTAAAGCGGACATCCCTCTTCATCCTGCTGGTCACCAGGTTGCAGGCATGAATTACTGTGGAATGATCCCGTCCTCCAAACTTTGCCCCGATTGTTTTCAAGGAGGCTGAGGTCAGGGTGCGCGCAAGGTACATGGCTATCTGCCGCGCCTGGACAACATCCTGAGTCTTCTTCTTGGCTCGCAGCATCTCCTCGGAGATCTTATATATCTCGGCTACAGTCTTCTGAATCTGCTCGATCGTAAGAGGCTTGCGGTCGGTCTTGATAACATCCTTTAGAACATGCTGGGCCAAATCCACCGTTATTTCCTTATTTTTTAAGGAAGCATAGGCACAGAGCCTGATAACGCAGCCCTCGAGTTCCCTGATATTGGATTTAACAGATTCGGCGATAAATGAAATTACATCTATCGGCAGGCAGAATTCATCAAACTCACACTTCTTTTTCAGGATCGCTATCCTGGTTTCCAGATTAGGAGGCTGAATATCGACTGCCAGCCCCCATGAAAATCTTGAAAGGAGCCTGGACTCCAAGCCCTTGACCTCAATCGGGGGCCGGTCCGCGGTCAGCACGATCTGCTTGCCGAGCTGGTAGAGCGTATTGAAAGTGTGAAAGAATTGCTCCTGAGTAGATTCCTTGCCGGTAAAAAACTGAATGTCATCGATCAGGAGTATATCACAATTCCTGTAAATATTAGTAAAGTTCGCAATTGTATGCTCGGATATCGAATTGATAAAATCATTGGTGAATTTCTCCGAGGTAACATAGATGACTTTTGTGCGGGGATCGGTATCGATACAGTAGTTTCCGATAGCCTGGATCAGATGTGTTTTACCAAGTCCTACTCCGCCGTAGATGAAGAGAGGATTGTACTGTGTTCTTCCGGGAGCCTCGGCTACTGCAAAACCCGCAGCATGTGCGAATTGATTGGAATCACCCACCACAAAAGAATCGAAATTGAAACGGCGGTTAAGCGGGAATTTCCCACAGTAAGTGGCGACTTCTCTTGAATCAGTCTTGCGGGCAGGAACTTCGTTATGATTCTCTTCCGGGAAAATATCGAACTGACTGGAATTCTGTCCGGCACGAATCATGAATTCGCAGCTGATCGGCCGAGAGGATACCTGGGCCAGAGCCTCGTTAATCTGTGGCAGGTAGTGTTCACGTATCCATTCGGCGGTAAAGCGATTTGGAACCCCCACTTTGATAGTTCCATTGTTCTGGGAGATGGCCATCGTGGGTTTAAACCAGGTGTAAAAGCTCTTGCGATTGATGCGCTTGGATAAATACCCCAGAACGTCAGACCAAATTGCTTGTGGTTCAGGAGACATATACCATCCTTTTCGGTTATCAACAATTGTGGAAAATTACAGGTTGTTTATAAACAGGAGGTTATGGATTTTTTGTAGCCCTTTGGTAGCAATTTTTCCACAAAATCTCAGTTATCCCTCACTGAAATACGGCAAATTCTCGACCCTAAATGAGTTTTCCACACTCTGTTAACACATTATCACTCAATGGCTTCCGAGGGTTATAATATCACTTTGCCAGAGGCTTGTCAAGCGATTTTAAGAATAATTACGGGCTATTTTTAAGCCTGTGTTTTTCAAGGTAATTGGCCCAAGAGAGAAGCCGGATTTTTCGGACGGTACTAGGGGTTAATTTTTGTATATTTCATCAGCATGCCTGAGAGTCAGTTACAGAGAGCCCCTAACCCTCCAATATTTTCACCAGCTTTTTTGCACTTTTACGATACACATCAACGGCTGGACTTTTATTCTCGCTCCAGACAAGTGGTGTACCTTCATCCGAACATTCCCTCACAGTCGTATCCAGAGGGATTTCTCCCAGAAGTTGAGCATCCAACAGTTTGGCCAATCGTTCTCCGCCGCCGGAACCGAAAATATATTCCTTGTTCCCATCGGGCATCTGGAAATATGACATGTTCTCAATCACTCCCAGCACTTTCAACTCTACTTTCTCCGCCATTCTGCCAACTCTCAGAGCAACATTGGCAGCCGCCTTCTGTGGCGTGGTTACAACAAGCAGTTGAGACTTCTTGAACTTCTGTGCTATCGTGATGGTAACATCACCGGTTCCCGGAGGAAGATCTATCAGCATGAAATCCAGATCATCCCAGTGCACGTCGGTCATGAATTGCTGTACCGCTTTATGCAGCATTGGCCCGCGCCAGATAACCGGGGTATCCTCCTCGAGGAATAATCCCATGGATATGATCTTTATTCCTTCCCGTTCAGGCGGTATGATCATGTTTTCAATGATTGTCGGCTGTCCCTGACAACCCATCATCCTTGGAATCGAAAAGCCATAGACATCGGCATCCAGCACGCCCACCTTATAACCCATGTCGGCCAGTGCCGCTGCCAGGTTGGCAGTAACGGTCGATTTCCCGACACCCCCTTTTCCGGAGGCAATGCACACGATATGCTTCACGAATTCAGTTCCGGTTTCCTCTTCCTTCTCGCCGGATTGATATTTGGCCAGCAGTTCCTGGGTCAGCTTCTGACGCTCCTCATCGGTCATTGATGTGAAAAAGACTTCCGCCTCTTTGACACCATCCAATTCTCTCACTTTCTGGGTAACCTCATCATTGATTCTGGCCTTAAGCGGGCATCCTGGTATTGTCAGTTTTATATTTACAAGTACCTTATCACCATCGATTTTGATATCCTCTACCATTCCAAGCTCGGTGATTGGACGGCCTATTTCGGGATCATCGACTTGCTTTAGAATATTGAAGACTTGTTCTTTCGTTACCATCGTCGCATCCTTCTATTAAAAGTTAGATTGATCTTAAATAATCAAACAGAGGAAAATGCATAAATAGGACTTATTTGTCAAAAGTTATCTTCTATTTTTTCATTTATGATAACAGGAGAGGTATACACCTGTTCCGCAGATATGCAGGATAAAAGAAAGCCCCGTCGAAAAAAACGGAGCCTTCAAATTCAAATTTACTACAGCTAATTAAAAGAGACAGCAGGGATCATCACCCAGGTAGAATATGTAGTTTATTATGTATACCAGATCAGCAATATCAGGTACCGTATCGGAACAATCAACATCCCCTCGTTCGACCGGATCGGGGGCCTCCCCGCTTTTGAATAGGTAGGATGTCAAAAAGACCGGATCCAGAAGATTAATCTTGTCATCGCCATTTATATCACCGCAAAGATAGCTGGGAGCACATTTAAAGATGACTCCGCCGGTTACAAAATCCAGAAATCTGAAGGGAACTTCCTCATAACCGACAAGACAGTCTTTGGGTGCGCCTCCAAAATTAGGGGTGCCGGTAATATCATTGCCGTCGAAATCTAACACATAATCGGAGAACCACAGGGTATCCTCGCGCGTATTTACAAACAGATTATCGAAGCATTTTTCCCAGTAGAAGCCTACAGGTGTGCTGGTGCACACATAGGATGAATCCGCGGTGGCGGTGAATACCAGGGTTGCAATCTTTCCCGGCCCCTCGAGGCAGCTGGCGGTCTGGCCATTATCGTAATATTCCGCTATAGCTTCAATATCGATAATATTATATGGACATCCGTCGCACGGCCTATCGGAATAACTGAAGTATTCCCAGTCGCAGGCTGTCAGAAGATCGCCGAGGCCGGCATCGGTCAACGTCAAGGCATTTGGATCATAGTACATCGACAGGGCAAATCTTCCGAATTGAAAATCGCCGCGGTTAAGGTCAACCTTTAAATTTACCTCTTCACCTAGATTGACCCCTTCAACTTTATCTATTGCAATAACATTCCAGCTGCGCGCTGAAACCGATGCAGTCATTGCCAGACACAGAAGCAGTATTAATATGGCTGGCGTTTTGATCCTCATCATAACCTCCGATATAATTTGCCTTATTACTTTAAATTTCGGAAATTCCGCCAATAAATTGACTGACCATATTCCCGATTAATCCCATTGTCGCCAATCCTGCTAAAATAAAATACTATTTACCCAAAACGGGGAATCAAGAAGCAGGGTATTTATATTGGCCCAACAGGCAAGTAATTTTCTTCTCATTTAATATATCATTAATGCCACTTTTGGCAACAGGAAAATGGCTCCCGATCCCGTGCTTTTTCCCCCATAGAGAGCAGGGTCTAATTTTAAGATATTGAAATAAAATGAATTAATCAGAATGCTCGGCGGAAATCGCAGTTTGTCCAGAAGGATGGAGTCGGTTGTATATGAAAATTCCAGTTTCATTTGGAGATTGATTGTGAACTGCTGATTGCTGTTCCTATCAGCGACATGTCATTGATACGTCTCGGTATGGTAATACGCAGGGTTATACCCGATCCAGCTTCATCCTTCTCATCACTTTCCATTCTTATGTCCCTTTTGATTGTAAAGGAGTCACGCCTGGTGCTTATATTGCTCAGCATCCCGTTAATCTGGCTGATTGCCAGATAGAGATCGTAAAAAGAATCCAGATGATACGTCAGAATAGTATTCTTGCCGGAAATCTTGATTTCTGGACGCGGCACCTGTTTTACTGGCTTATTTTCGTTATTTTCCTGCATCTTTGTTTCCCATAATTGTCAGGGGGACCCTCAGGCTAAGTATAAATGAACTTGAACTTTGTTTTAGCGGCTGTGATGCGGGCACTATCATGCGGGCCATATTAACCCTCTCGTCCCTTTCAATATTGGAATTGATCATACCCCAAATCGTGCTGATTACATCCCGCAGATCATCTATTCCGGTTATCAGATATTTAAGACTTCTGTAGCTATTGGAATCTTTATCTTTTTCCATTCGCATATGTGATAGACTCTCTTTTAATAGGCCGCTTAGCCCTTTCATTAGGATATCGGCATCTGTCTGGAGCCGATTGAGCGGAAAAAGTACAAAAGATGGCGCTATTGGATGAAATCAAATGGATTACAGTTACAGCCTTAAATATTCCGCAACATCAATCTCAAATCCTTCCGGGGTATATTCTCCTTTTTCCGGATTGAGAATATAATTGGCCCCGGGGCCCTGAAGGCTAATTTTTTCGAGCAGGTCGCACATGCGGTCGACTTCCTCCAGATTATTATAGATACCGAATGAGGCCCTGATCGTGCCGGGGAGATGGCTACGGTCTCGGCGTTTGATTTCCTCCTCCAGCTTGTGGGCCTCTTCCGCCCTGACCTTCAGTATTTCCTTTACATATGTATGGGCACAGAAACATCCATTTCTCACTCCGATTCCGCCCTCATAACTTAAAATGGCGGCCAGTAATGCATGGGAAATTCCGGCCATGTTAAAGGGTACCACCCCCAGGCGATTGTGGCTGTTAGCGGGATCTGTGTCGCCGTAGATTATGATCTTATCTATCTTCGTCAAGCGTCTTAAAAGATGGGCGGTCAAATCCGATTCATGCTCAATTATATCCTCCCAGCCGATAGTCTGGAACATCCTGATGCTCTCGGTCAGGGCTACCACACCGATAATATCGGGTGTGCCGGCTTCCTCTTTTTCCGGCAAGTCGGTCCAGTAGGCATCCTCCAGGGTAACAATATCCACTACCCCTCCGCCCACATCCGAGGGATCGCCGATTTCGAAAATGCGCTTGCTCCCTACCAGCACTCCCACACCAAAGGGAGCATACATTTTATGCGCTGACATCACCAGGTAGTCGATATCGTCAATTCCGTTGCTGCTCATATTGATCGGCCGATGAGGAGCTATCTGGGCGGCATCAATCAGGATTTCCGCTCCGGCTTCATGGGCGATTCTGGCTATTTCGTAAATTGGATTGATATATCCGGAGACATTAGACGCGCCCGTGATAGCGACAAGTTTAACACGGCCGTTATAGAATTTGAGCTTATTCTTCAAATCTTCGAGACTCAGGGTTCCATCCGGATTGAGACTCACGTGGTCGAAAAAGGCCCGGTTGCGCCAGGGCAGCTCATTGGA
>JABAHP010001419.1_pt3 | contig 36282 bp, 18 predicted proteins | sample 7062081 | NCBI WGS metagenome assembly JABAHP01 (sample SAMN14534357, study PRJNA622989) | marine sediment metagenome | biome: marine biome [ENVO:00000428]; feature: marine pelagic biome [ENVO:01000023]; material: deep marine sediment [ENVO:00002113] | place: India: Gulf of Kutch | collected...
TATATCGGCGACAGCAGGGACATCGTCGTTACACAGCGAAAGATGAAGGACGAAAGAATCAATTTACAGAGGAATAACGACAATAAAGTAGTCCTTTACGACACTGATGAGCTAATCACCGCCAAGATTGAGAACTTCAAGGATAGTCAGGCAGTATTGACGATGATCCAGCACATTCCCGGTCAGTGGGACATGGAGAAGTGCAATATGAAGTATAAGCGTAAGAATGCCGGCACGCTCGAATTTGAGATTGAATTGCCTGCCCGTACAGAAGATGGTCCTGCCGTCAAAGAGCTTGTCATGCACTACCATCGTCGCAATGTACGGCCGTGAGGAAACGGAATATAGACCTAAAGGAGCGGCAACATGAAACGTATAATATTGAAATTACTTATAATTGCTGCAGTCGCCGGTAGTGCATATGCGAAGGTTGATCTGGTTACTCTACCATCTCGGGACACGGTTCAGCTTACGATTTATAATTCAGCGGATATGACCTTAGTGCGGGAAAGCAGGGCACTAACGCTCAAAGATGGTGAAAACAAGCTTCAGTTTTCGTGGGCCAATACATTGATAGACCCAACGAGCCTGGAGATGCTACCCAAAGCTAATGCAGATAAAATTGATATAGCTGATTTGACCTATCCTCCGAGGGTAAAGAACCTTGGCTTGTGGAATATAGAAAGCGGTGTAAGCGGCAAAGTGACGGTAGAGATTACGTATCTGACCAGCGGCCTGTCCNNATATGGGTACCTTGACAGAAGATGAAAAGATGATGCGCCTGCAGGGATATGTGCGGGTTACCAACAACAGCGGCGAGGACTATGAAAATGCACAAACACGCCTCATTGTCGGTAAAGTCCATATCCTCGACCAGATAGCAGCACTTGCCCGAAGACAATACCCTTATGGTCGACCCGGCGAGGTGAGGAAGGCGTATGGTACCAGAGCAGGGCGGGTGGTCAAGAAGGAAATAACGAGATTTGCGACATTGGAATTAGAGGTTCCTAAAAGACCCAAACAAATCAAAAAAGAAGGCCTGAGTGAGTATTTTCTCTATACAATCGAAGGAACAGAGACGATACCGACCGGGTGGTCGAAACGCATGATTAGCTTTGATGTCGATGAGGTACCGGTTGTGAATCTGTATAAGTTTGAGCAGGAGCGTTATGGTAATTCTGTTGTGCGGTTCCTCAGCTTCAAAAATGATGAAGAGCACGAACTCGGTGACACGCCAATACCCGGTGGGATGCTGAAGGTTTATAGAAGTGCCGACAATCAGGGGCACTTGTCGTATACCGGACAGTCCTCATTTAAGTATATTCCAGTTGATGAGGATGTAGAGCTTAATCTTGGCGCTGTCAGCGATGTGGTTGTTGAGCCGATGCTTATGGACTATGAAACTAAAAACTATAGGTTCGACAGGGATCGTAACATATCCGGCTGGGATGAAGTCCGCAGGTTCAAGATCGAAGTCAAAAATACCTGCGATATTGGCGTCAAGGTCGAGATTCAGCGTAACTTTCCAACGCAATACTGGAAACTGGAAAAAAGTGGTGACATCGGTGAGTTTGAGAAGGTCGACCTGGATACTGTCAAGTTCACGCTGACTTTAGAGCCGAGGTCAGCGAAGCAGCTTGAGTACGTTTTGACGACATATCACGGTGTAAGGCAGGAAGATTCGGCGAGAGTACGAGAATAATAAGTTGTTTGAATGAAAAGGATTCTAAAATGAAGCGTTCAATAATATTTTTAATGATCGGTGTAATGACATCTGTTGTATATTGCAAGGTTGATTTGGTTACACTTCCGTCGCGAGACACGGTGCAGCTTACGATTTATAATTCAGCGGATATGACTTTGGTGCGAGAAAGCAGGGCACTGACGCTCAAGGACGGCGAAAACAAACTGCAGTTTTCGTGGGCCAATACACTGATAGACCCGACGAGCCTGGAGATGCTTCCCAAAGCTAATGCAGACAAAATTGACATAGCAGATTTGACTTATCCGCCGAGGGTAAAAAATCTTGGCCTGTGGAATATTGAAAGCGGTGTAAGCGGCAAAGTTCCTGTAGAGATTACGTATCTGACCAGCGGCCTATCCTGGCGGGCGTTTTATATGGGCACCTTGACAGAAGATGAAAAGACCATGCGCCTGCAGGGCTATGTACGAGTTACGAATAACAGCGGCGAAGACTATGAAAACGCACAGACGAGGCTGATTGTCGGTAAAGTCCATATCCTCGACCAGATAGCTCAGCTTGCGAGGCGGCAGTATCCATATGGCAAACCGGGTGCGCCGGTGCCGGCCCCGCGAATTAAAGATGCTGCGAGAAGGACGGCGGGGAGGTTGCGATTGAATGCTATTCGTGTACCACTGGCCAAGCTGGCCGAAGAAGCGCCTAAAGAGATAAAGAAAGAGGGTCTTAGCGAGTATTTTCTATATACGATTGAAGGGACGGAAACAATACCTACCGGCTGGTCGAAAAGGCTCATGAGCTTTGACGTTGACGAAGTACCGGTGGTGAATCTATATAAGTTCGAGCAGGAGCGTTATGGCAATTCGGTTGTGCGATTCCTTAGCTTCAAAAACGATGAAGAACACGAACTCGGCGAAACGCCCATCCCCGGCGGATTGCTGAAGGTTTATAGAAGCGCCGATGAAAAGGGACATTTATCTTATACGGGACAGTCTTCATTCAAGTATATTCCCGTAGATGAGGATGTAGAGCTTAATCTTGGTGCGGTTAGCGATGTGGTTATTGAGCCGGCACTTGTGGATTTTGAGACTAAGAACTACAGGTTCGACCGTAAAGGCAATATTTCCGGCTGGGATGAAGTCCGCAAATTCAAGGTTGAAGTAAGAAACACTCGTGATATTTCAGCGAAAGTGGAAATTAAGCGTAACTTTCGGACGCAATACTGGAAACTGGAAAAAAGTGGTGACTTCGGAAAGTATGAGAAGGTTGATCTGGATACGGTCAAGTTCACGCTCAATCTGGAACCAAAATCGAAGAGCGAATTCCAGTATGTTCTTACGACATTTCACGGTACAAGAGAGAACGCGTTAGTTGCCTGGGATCCAAGCCCGGCTAATGGGTCCCAGCGTTATATAGAAGATCCGAATCCTTTTAACTGGAAGATTGGAGATAAAGCATCCCGTCACGATGTGTATTTCGGGACCGACAGGGATGCTGTGATTAATGCCGACAAGTCCAACAAAACGGGTATATATCGGGGTCGACAGGTTTCTGCTGATTATATTCCCTCCGAATCTCTTCAATGGGGCCGAACTTACTACTGGCGGGTCGACGAGTACAATTCCGACAACACTATCAGCAAGGGTAATGTCTGGAGTTTTACGGTACCGGAATATCTTGTGATAGATGATTTGGAAGACTATAACGACAATCCGAACCAAAGAGTGTTTGAAACCTGGTTAGATGGATTCGGTCACGCCGAATACGCCGGTAATGGTACCGGCTCGAAGGTAGGTCACCGACAAGCTCCCTTTGCTGAACAGAGTATCATACATGGCGGCAGGCAGGCGATGTCAATTGCTTATAACAACACCGGTTTGGCCGGTACACACCTTTATTCAGAGGCAAAACGAACCTGGGCTGTCCCTCAGGATTGGACCAGGCATGGTGTCAAATCAGTGGGCTTATGGTTTAGGGGAATGCAGGGCTCTGTGGGCGACTTTAGTTATGACTCAACGACGGGACACTACACCGTAACCGGCGGCGGCGCCGATATCTGGGACAAAGCTGATGCGTTTTACTATGTGTTCAAATGTCTGGAGGGCGATGGCGAGATTATTGCCCGCATTGTGGAAATAGGTGGACCGAGCACGAATGAGTGGAGAAAAGTCGGCGTGATGGTTCGCGAGACTCTCGATGTCGATTCCCGCCACGCTTTCATGGCCGTGACGCCGGGTTCAAGCCATGGTCTGGCCTTTCAATATCGGGACAAATCCGGCACTTCGCACAGCGAGCACGGCGTTGACAATATTAAGGCGCCTTACTGGGTCAAGGTCGTACGCCGGGGCAACGAGTTTACCGGTTATCATTCACCAGATGGTATCACCTGGACGATGAAGGATCCAAGTGGCGCCGAAAGCGGTGCAAGTAATCCTGTAACTATCGAGATGAACTCGAAAGTTTACATAGGATTGGCGGTGACCAGTCATGAGGCCGATGCGATGTGCACCTCTGTGTTCTCGGATGTAAACACCAATGGAGCGGTTACAGGATCATGGATGTCACAGGATATTCCCAGTAACGCTTCTGAGCCGCTTTATATAGCTATGGAAGATAACGAAGGTCAAATTAAAGCGGTTACCCATCCGGATGCCAATGCGGTTCAGATTGATAAATGGCAGGAATGGCGCATTGATCTGGAGGAATTCGGCAATGCGGGTGTTAATTTGACAAACATCAGGAAAATGTGTGTTGGTGTTGGCAGCCGGGATAATCCGCAGCGTGGCGGTATAGGTAAAATATATATCGATGACATCAGGCTTCATCCATCCAGGCATGTTTCTTCGGTTCTAAAACAGGATGATGATTTAAGCGGCGGTTGATTGCGGGATTATCGCCAGGTCGAAGTCCAATGGGCCCGGTAGGATTCGAACCTACGACCAATGGATTATGAGTCCACTGCTCTGCCGCTGAGCTACGGGCCCGTAAGTATTTCTCAGTATTTAAACAGTAACAAAGTCTTGAAGGGATTGTCAATTCTTTTTCACATAAAACGGGCAAAATGAGCCATTAATGTCAATTTTGTGTCAATCGGTTTTGCTTTGGCCGGAATCTAATTCAAAAAAACTATTTGTAGAAACCAATTCTTCAAATCGTACTGCGAGGTAATACGTTCTTGTTGTGGAGATGTCCGCATGTCCTGAAAGCTGTTGTAATTGGAGTTATCGTCGCTGAACGGAAACGCCTTTGGCATCATCTTGGTACGGTTACCACAACAACGCGGAATCCTCCCTTTGGAACGTCCACTTGAATTACGCGTGTCTCCTGGGTCCGGCCGGTTAAGCCAACGCGAATCTCGTTGAGGCCCGACGGAACCTTCGCACGGCAGACGTATATTCGCGCCGGCAAAAAGGTCCAGGAGCGTGTGTCAGGTTTGTCCAGGCCGACCAGGGTTGCTTCGGTTGCCAGAGCAGCGAGCAATGCCGCTCCGCTGCCTTTCTTGCGTGCCAGCGCACGTGTACCTTCAGCAGCTGCGGCGCGGGCTATCATGCGGGTCAGAGCCGCCCCGATGATCTTCGGCTTGATAGTCTCATACTCCCGCGATACCTCAGCCCCAAGGTCCGTCAGCAATTCCACGGGCAAGTTGCGACCGCCCAGATTTATGGTGGCTTTTGTGAACCGCTTACTTGGCTCAACGAGTTCAGGATAGACCACCACCTTGAATGCACTGTATGAGAGGATGTCCGCGTTTCCGGTAACCCATATCCCGGCGTAACCGACGGCCGAACCGATAGGCATTCGCTTGGGGATCTTGTAGGGAACTCGCCCGAGACCCAATATGACAAGAATCTCACCATCCGATTCGGAACTCGAAGAGGGGGATTGTATCTCACGCGGATCGGATGCGCCAAATTCATTGAGGTACTTTTTCAGTTTACTTCCGGCATAATTACCCTGGCCGTATAATCGAAGAACAGGTTCGCGAAACGCCTCCAGATTTCCGGCGTCAAGCGCCTCCTCATAGTAACGCAGGGCCCGGTCAGGTTCACCAAGTTTCTCGAAAACAAATCCTGACAGGTAGGAGCCAAAAGCTCCGTGGCTGCCTTCAGCCTCGTCCTGGTCCAGCGACTGAAGGTACTCGCGGGCAATGGTGAATCGCCTCGCTTCTACACCGGCACCTTCAAGGTTATCCATTGCCATGTAATTTAGCATGTTCAGGGCATTGAGTGCCAGGCGTTCTGTAGGCTGGGCCTTATAAACTTCCGCACTGTCGTTGTAGATGTATTTGCCGATATTGCCGGCAGTATCCAGTTTCAGATCCAGGAATTCCAGTTCAGTTTCGGCGGCGCTCAGGTCGCGCGCGCTCCATTCGTATTGATTCTGTGCCTGAAGCAGCATCGCACGCTCAAGCGCAGCCAGGGGTCTGTGCGCGGTCCAGTCATCTGGTATTTGTTCATAGCTGCCCACGCCCAGGATGTCATTCAACTGGTTGATGCCGGCATCATAGTTACCTGAACTGACTACCTGATGGGTCTTGCTTAATGTGTCGATATACGTAGCGCAACCGCCGAGCCATAGCGCACATAGTATTAGTGCCCATCTTTGCAGATGGACTCGTGCTGAATCACTCATGCCATACCTCCGGGATATTCATTGAGTTAACGTTTCACGGCTTTGCTGCGCGACGCTTCGTTCTGGAACTTGATCAGGCCCGTCTCAACCTCCAGGACCTGGAGCATGAGGCTGTATTGTACTCGCCGGGTCTTCTGCAGCCGTTCTTCCACGGATGTAATCTTGCCTGTCACGAAGTATTGAGCGCCCAACTGCCTGCCGAATTTGCCGATGGTCTGTGGATCATATATATCGCTCTGGCGCAGGCGTAACTCATTGACGAGTTTCTGCTGCCGTTCTCGACTTACGACACGTACATCGCCGGAGTTGACCAGGTAAGTCTCGATGGAGGATAGCAGCGCGGTCATCTGATCTTCGATATGTTGACTTGTGGCGTTCTGGATGGACCAGATTGCCACGACAGGCGGTGTTTCGGCCCTTTCTATAGTATTGTTCCAGACAGCTGATTTTGACAGGGCCTTGATATTCTGGGACACAAGGTATTCTATATCAGCCCGGTCAAGCTTGACGCTCAGCGCCAGTTCGTCGAGTTGTGGATTATCCGTTCCTGCTCCGCCACGGACCGCTTTGGGACCACAGCCGGTTAAGATTGTTAAAGCCGCGATCAGCACCAGCCCCAGGTAGAAGTTGGAACCAATCCAAAGTAGATTATGATTTCCTTTGAAGCTCATTTTGACCTCTCTTTTTCAATGATCTGACATTTCCTATTTATACAGTTGAAGAGTATTCTTCTCTACATAAGACATCAATTTGATTATGTGCCTTTGTTCATAGTAAATAAATCCTTAGAAAATAATAAGAGTATTTATTTCCGACAGGTGTCCATAAAACATCTAAAATCCGTAGCCCAATACGAAACCGAAAACAAGCGACTCTTCACCATCTACAAAGTCGACACTGAATTCTGGCATAATAATCCATCGTTCAGATAGCTCGAATTCGTAGCCCACACCAGTGCGAAAGAGAAACTCATCGTCGCCGTCCCGGTGCTCTAAACCGGGGGCAAGGGCGAATCGAAATCCTTTATAAGGATGTATAAACAGCGGGGCACCAACACTCCACTTGTCGAAATCACCGGCAGCGTATTCATAGAAGCCACCGACACCTAAAAGCTTTGAAAAGCGGCGTTCGTAAGTAAAACCAATAGTAAAGCCATTCTCACTTCCATGATCGGCGTCTTCATAAGTGTTGCCGAGGAACAGTTCCACCAGGTTGCTATGATAATGCTCGGAGTCCTGATGTGTTTCGTGCTCCTGCTCGGCCGCGAAGAGAGACGCGGAGATTGCCGTCAGTATTACAAGCCCAAGTAATAGTGTCTTATTCAATTTTGTTTCTCCTTTCATATTGTCTTTCAATCCTCTTGCCCGATTTCTTCACTACTCGAAATCAAAACCCCGGCCACCGGTTGCTCGATGGCCGGGGTCACTTTAATTTCTTGACATGAGTTTAAATCTTTTGAACAATATATAATCCGCTGGCGAAACGTCATAATGCGGATTAGTGCTCACCGGCCGAAAGAAGCTTTTCCATAACCTGGTCCAGGCTGAAACTGGCCGCCTTCTGACGCGGTGGGTATTCCCTGAAAGTTCCCAAAAACTTCCCAACATATGCCTGAGCGGGAACCAGCATGAAAGCTCGGTCAAACATCCAGTCATAGTATGTATTCGAAGTCTTCTGAGACCGCTCATAGGGATCTCGTCTCAGGTTAAAAATAAGCGGTACGCGTAGTGGCACGAACGGTTCCGCCCAGGCCTGAAAGGTTGCCTCGACCCGCTGCTCCATAAATATCAGCTTCCAATCCCCATAACGAAGGGCCGTTAGGTCACCGTCGTCGGAGAAGTAAAAGATCTCCTTACGCGGGCTCGGGATTTTTTGGGGATTCTTCAGGTGCTCCGTGAGGTCGTAACCATCGAGGTGGATTTTGTAGTTGCGACCAAGAGCTTTAGAGCGGTAACCGTCAAGCAGATCATCCTTGATGTCTTTCTTGCCGGCGGCAGAAAGAAAAGTAGGCAGCCAGTCCATGTGGTGGACGATTCCATTGCTTACTGAACCGGGCTTGACAACACCTGGCCAGCGGACAGCACAGGGCACCCTCCAGCCACCTTCCCAGTTGGTATTCTTCTCACCACGGAAGGGTGTCGACGCGGCATCCGGCCATGTGTTGTAGTGCGGTCCGTTGTCGGTCGAGTAGTGGATAATGGTCTTGTCGGCGATTTTCAGTTTGTCGAGGAGATCGAGGAATTTACCAATGTGCATGTCATGCTCAATCATACCGGCCGTGTATTCATCCGCGTTGGGATTTATTTTCTTGGCCCAGGCCATGCGCTCCCCGCTGACGTGGGTGCGGAAGTGCATTCGAGTGCCGCTCCACCAGCAGAACCAGGGTTTGCCAGCTTTTGTCTGACGTTTAATGAAGTCGAGAGCAGCGGCGACTGTCTCGTCATCTACCGTCTCCATACGCTTTTTGGTGAGAGGGCCGGTGTCCTCAATGCGGCCATTGGCAGTGGACTTAATCACACCCCTCGGACCGAACGCTTCCCTGAAGGTCCGCCCGTCGGCGAGCTTAGCGTCGCCGGGATAGTCCTCGTTCTCCGGCTCCTCTTCGGCGTTGAGGTGGTAGAGGTTGCCGAAGAACTCGTCGAAGCCGTGGTTGGTCGGCAGGTGCTCGTCCCGGTCGCCCAGATGGTTCTTTCCAAATTGACCTGTGGCATAGCCCAGGTCTTTCAGCAGTACGGCGATGGTTGGATCCGCTTCATTCATGCCTTCTTTGGCCCCGGGCAGACCGACCTTCGACAGGCCGGTGCGGAAAACACTTTGCCCCATAATGAAGGACGAGCGCCCGGCTGTGCAACTCTGCTCTCCGTAGTAGTCGGTAAAGAGCATGCCTTCCTTGGCGATGCGGTCGATGTTGGGCGTGCGGTAACCCATCATACCCATGGTATAGGCACTGATATTGGATCGGCCCACATCGTCGCCCCAGATCACCAGGATGTTGGGCTTCTTTGGCGCCGCATCAACAGCTACAGTCGCAATTAACAGCAGTCCCAAAATAAACAATAGTGTCTTCTTCATTTTCCTGCTCCTTAACATTGAACCAATAATACATTAACGATGTTGGTTACATAGCAACAAGATACCAAACCTGCCGAACCTAAGCGTCCCTTTAATATAAAAGAGTACCATGATACTATAGAAGCAGCAGGTCAGACCGTTATTGAAGTCCGGGAACTTACCGCTGAAATACAGAAACTTCTCGAATCGGAGAAATTGTATAATTATGCTTCCATACCGGATAATGTTGTTAATTTACTGACGTGGAGGCTTGTGCAGTTAGTTGTTGTGATTTTTGTGTTGGCTTTGGTATATCGCATTATAATTGTACGTGGACTAAACAAGCCAAAACAAAAAGGCTGAGAAATAGAGTTTAGAACGCCTGTACTGACGTTGATTACTCTTTGTCGAGCCGTGGATCTATTACGCCCTGAACAACACCGGCGTCGGACCTCTGGTTTTCGTCGTCGTCAGATTCAACACAAAAGGCGTCCGAATCCCGCGTCTTGGGTATCTTCATGGAGCTTGACCCATTTCAATCTCATCCGAATTATCCTGATCCAAAAATAACTGACAAGAAAGCTTTTACTCCATCTGGATGTGAGGGTATCTAAGCTCAGTTGCCGGCATGTAGTTCCACCGAAATCAGAAAGTCACTGCTGCCGGTACTAACATTCATCCCATGAATCGCCAGGATATTGTCTCCCAATTGTAGAGCGTTGAATACTGGCGGATTGTCAATCCTGTTTAATATGAAGGGCTGCAATAGCCGGGCTTCTGCATCAGTATGTCCCCCATCGGCATTAGCATTCCAGGCAGGCATAGGTGGTATCGCCGCATCAAAATTATCGCGGGTAAGTACCTGGCCATTGATATAAGCCACAAATCCGTCATCATACCGGATTTTCAGCGTAAGAGAGTTCAGTTCATTCGGATCGATATCCAGGACAAAGGGAATTCGGATATAACAGGAAGTCATAATTCCCGACATCTCAGATCCCACATCATATGCGATGAGGTCCGTATAGTTGATTGCATCGCCCGGATTGTTTTCGTAGCCGACGCCTAAAGGACAATCCGAGGCCACAATCTGGTCCCAGCCTGTATCGTTATAAGGTTCGGCGTTGCCGATCCAGTTGTAGCCGATATCACTTGTGGGCACCAATACGCGTTTGGCGTCTTTTTCCGTAACCAACATTGTGCTGCACGGGTACTCGAAGCTGTCGGCGAATATCGCAAAGTCATTAAAATCAACCTTGCCGTTGCCCTGCAGGTCCGCTATGAGCCCGCTTTCCTCTTTAAGCCACTCACCTGTAAGTACTGATAAATCATCGAAACGGACGCAGCCGTCAAAGTCGAAGTCACCCGGTAATACGTTCATCAGAGAGACATTATCGATGTAGACGTCAATATTGGAAGTCCCCGCGTTGAAAACCAAACGGGCATTGTAATCCGACGGTTCCTGCATCGTAAAGGGGTAGCGAAAGTGGGTCGGGTTCGGTGTAATGGAAGAGTATCCGATGTTACTGTAGTTGGTCCATGGTGACTCATCCTGCCCCACTTTGGCTTCGATGAATCGAGGCAGATCGGACCATGCATCAAATTCGAAGACGTATTGTTTCCCCCGGACCAGTCTGATTCCGGCCTGCCTCAACTGAATATCCGAAATTTGAGTGCCGCCGGTGGTTATATTGAAATGGCTTACACCATTTTCAATGTTCCATGTCGCGCTCGCGGAGCCGCCGACTCCCCATGTCCACGAACCCTGTCCTTGGCAGAAATCTCCATTTAAAACCACATTCTGACCTGGCTCGGTAAAGCTAACAACGGCGCTTTCTTCGTTGGAGTAAACGCTTTCGATACCGTTAGTATCAACGGCAGTTACGCGGAAATAATTAAGTCCATTTGGTAAGCCTGAGTAGATGCGCATTAAAGTATCCGTGGAGGTACCGAACAGCGTCGTGGCTGGCGACGAAGTGTCGCTATAGATTTTATAATAGGCCACGTTGGGGTCGCCGAACTTATTGAAAATCAGAGCGATGCTGTCAGGGTATGTCTGGTCATCCACAATGAGATAGGGCTGTGCCACCACTCCTGTCCAGGGAAACCTGAAGACGCGGTAGCTTTTTGAGTTTCTCGCCGACCAATTCATTTCATAGACCTTGGTGCCGTCCGGCTGCACCTCCGTTACCTTCGGGGCACTGGTGATGACCCAGTTGATTAGGGTATTGCCGTTCGGAAGACGCTGAGCGCTGCCCATGTGATAGGAATCATAGCCCCCATAATATTCCCATACCATCGTGGCGGTCATCGCATTAGGATCGACCTCGTATTCGACGGCCCGCGAGTTGGGATTACTATCAAGGTGATGGTTGTCAAAAACCGAATAACGGTTCTCTCCCACGACACGGATGTCATGCTGTACATTAAACTGGTCCAGAGGATCGTTGAGGATAGTAAGCCGCTTATCGGGATAAGGATCAGGATTCGGATCATCCGGGTGTTGACCGCTGCCCAGTCTCCAGATGACCTCGCCGGTATCCCGGTTGATTTTGGTGACCTCGCTGACCCGTTTGTTTGAAACCACCAGATGCCCGTCGTTATCGACATCGACGGAATTCATGTGGGTGAATCTGATGCTCCCGGCGGTTCGAGGATCGTCGTCATAGCTCCAGTATTGAATCAGCCGGATGTCATGATTATCCCAGGCCCGCCATTGCAAGATCAGATCCCCTTCAGGAGTGAATTCCTGCAGGCAGGTCTCATTAACATTTGCATACTCATTTCCGGAGGGGCGGGACACAAACCGTGTCATATCCACAGACTGACCGCGTACGCCAAAAAGCAGATAGTGACCGTTCTTTAGAACCTTTAACTCGTGGTTGTCCGTGCTGTAACCGTTCACGGCGCCGAATGAACGAAGATAATTGAAGTTCTGATCGAAGCCCTGGAAATTGGTCCAGGTAATGATACCGTTCCGCTGGACCTTGAAATCTCGGTGCGCGGTACCGCGTTCATACCAGACCGGAGCTCCGGAATTCTCCAGGATCATGGTATACCTCGGGCTGCCGCTGTAGTCGATAAAGATATACCCTTCCCCGACACCCGCGGGATCGTGGGCGGTTATGGTTATCGCGGGAAAATCGCCCGGTACGGATACTCCGTTTGGTAAAATCATTGGCCCTTCAGCTTCGTAAGTCGCGTTTTCGGCCGTCGCGGTCATGTCCGCTCGGGGCGACGCCTCCAATTCTGTCTCAGGTACCGCTTGTGTATTCAGGACCTGACCACCTGCTGGCGATTCGCTGCCTGGCGGAGGCGGCGGTGGAGGTGGTGGTGGGGCCGGCATGGGACCGGAGGTCATAAACTCATAGGAATAGGGATCGATGGTTCCACCGGCACCGGGATCTTTAGCCGGATTCAAATCCACCGTAACCAGCTCGTTGCTCGAAAAATCACCCGATATCCTGAATATCACCGTCCGGCCGTCGCTGGCTATCTTGGTCCATTGGGCGGGATGGTTCCCGCTGGACGCGCCGGTTACCGTGATGAAGGAATCCAGGTTATCGATATCATTGGGATTGACCGTCTCGAAACGCACCAGAATAAAGTCGGTGGCCGGCAACACGTACTCCGCCCCCGGTACGGGCGATAGATACATGTAGCCCCTGTCGCGATGCTCAGAGGCCAACGCCTGGCCGCATAATCCAAAGACAACGGCTAAAAAGATGGCCATGCTTCTTCCTGCATCCTTACCGATTTTTGAACACAGTTTCATCAGCGCAAACTCCTTCTCGAATTTTCTAAAGACACATTCTCAACATAGACAGATATCGAGAGTAACTGTGCCAAAAACCACATTGGCCCATCACCTGCGTCACCAGGCAGTCCGGCCGCAAACAACACCTTCTCCGCCTCCGCCGCAGTCAATTCAATGCCGTCATTAATGAAGTTGCACTTACAACTCTTCAATCTGCAACTAACTATTTTGTCCAGTTATCAGCGAATTTGGCAATGTCCGCAGCTAACGCCGGTCGTGCGGAACCGTAACGGTCACGCTGCGAACCGTAACATTTCCGCAGGCGTCAACCGCCTCATAGGTTATAGTGTAAACACGATCAGTAACAAGCCCGCTGCGTTCAGCTCTTAGATAAATAGAGCCATCCTCACCTATTTGAATATCATTGCTGGTGTGTCCGTCGCCATTAGTATTATCACCCTCGTTGGCAACGATGCTGACTAAAGACACCTCTGGTGAAGGATCAATATCGTCGCTCACAGTCCAGGAGGGTGTAATCGGGACCATCTTATGAGTCGGCGGCCACAGGATGGCCGGTGTAACGGATAGCTCGAATTCCGGCGGCGTCGTATCTGGTGGATCGATGGCGAAGACCTCGTCACTCATATCGAACAGGGCCTCATCCTCCGAACTTTTGACCTTAATGGAATAATCGCAGCCCGGTTCCAGGTCAAGATCGACTTCCCATTCATAAGCCCCGATACTGGAAACCGTTCCGATGGTCTTCACGAAGGTGTTGTCTTTGTAAACGTCCAGAACGACGTCCTCATCGATGTTGTCTTTCCACAGGATGAAGAAATCCAGGCCTCGCTTCCATTGCTCACCACCATTGGGAGCGGTCACCTCGATCATTGGCGGGACCGTCACAAATGAACCGGTGGCCCACTCACTGGTGCCGCCATAGTTCGTAGTGCTCACGCGATAGAAGTAGGTCGTGTCGGGATCTACCGCTCCTAGGGTATAGCGAGTGTCCATCAGGTTGGATTCGTCGACCTCAAGCGTCTTAAATTCAGGATCTTTAGCAACTTGCAGGCCAAAGGATCTACAAAATCCTCTCGGCGTCCAGACGAATGAGACCGGCAGTTCCTGGTTAACAGTACCTTGATCTTCAGGTTCGAGCAGAAGGGGAGCGTACGGTACTTCTTCGAGGTCGGGGAAGCAGAAAATAAACTCACCGAATTCCGTCATGGTGGTGCTCAACTGCTTCGTGACGGGATCGTAACTGGTCGGCAGCGGAGCGAAAAGACCCTGTCCGGGGATTGGACGATGGTAAATCGTTAAATCGTCCGGATTAGCGTAACCGAGCGCACCAGTTCTTTCGGCAAAACCGAAGCTCTCGGCGTCAAAGGAGATACCTGACGTCATGCTAATGATGTTTAACTTATCCACTTTCACGCGCACCGGAAGCACTCTCTGGGCCTTGCCGTCGAATTCCGGATAGAGCGGAGCAAAGGGAGCCCTTTTAACAGAAACTTCGTTATTCACCTCACCATCCAAAGAGTTGACATTAAGCGTGACACCGGTATCATTGAACACGTACTCGCCGCCCTCCGTTAGTTCAGTCCGTGTTACCGTAGTACACTGGTCTTCCAGGGGCCACACAAACCGAACGAATCGGCCTTCTACTTTTTTCTGGGCCGGCCATATCTCATATATAAGCTCTCCATTGGGACCGGCCTCTGTCATGAGCGGTGCATTACCCTGTTTGGCGGCACGTCCCCAATTGAGGATGGTATTGCCGTTGGACAGACGAATGCAATCGCCTCCGGACAGAGCCAGGAAGTCCGGGTCGTTTCTATACTCCCACACCATGGTTGCAGTCATGTTTACTTCGTCAAGATCATATTCAACCGCGCGGGAGTACGTTCTTACCAAATCATCCTCGTAGGCCCCGTTGTCGAACATGGTGATATTGCCATTAGCGTGAACACGCGCATCATGTGTACCTCTGATATATAGCGGGGCGTTATCTTCATTCTCGTTGATGAAGGTGAAATCGTTCTGCCTGCCGCACAGGCGCCATATCACCTCACCGGTAACGCGACTGATTTTAATCAGATCGTAGGTATTCCGGCAGGAAATAATGAGGCTGCCGTCGGTTTCATCTAACTCTACGGAGTTCACATGAATATAGCCAACTCTTGCTCTGGTTATATCCTTATAGGAGTCCGTAACCGGAATATAGTCGATGCTTCGCCATTGAAATATTACATTCTTGTGCACATCCAGCTCTTGAATGACGGCCCCTGTGACATTGGCAGCGGGGTGTCCACCCTCAACGATTTTACTCATGTCGACGATATGTGAAGAATAGGCGAACATGAGGGCGTGCCCGTTGGGTAGAACCTGGAAATCATGAGGATCAGCCAGATAACCGTTTCCCATTTGAAAAACGTCTACCTCATTGCGATCTTCATCATAAAGATGGTGGGTAACCTTCTTGTTCTCTCCGGGAATATTCCTCTTTCTCGTGAATAAGCCATTGCATGTTAATTCCCCCAGACCACCGTTGTAGAATACGGGTACACCGGCATTATCCATTATTATAAAGTAACTCCCCACCGCCGGATTCTTTGATTTGACACTACCAATCACATAACCCGGCGCGGTTTCACCATACTGGTTAATGATGAACTCAGGAAAATCATCGGGCAAACAAGGGTCAGAGCCGAGCGCGTTGCCGTGGGCAAGTCCCAGAAATGACACAATGACCGCACAAATAAAGATAATCTTCTTTCTTTCCATTTTCATACCTCTCTTTCTTTTTCTTTACAGGTTTTCATAGTCTCTACTACATTGACTTGCTAAATCAGTTATACAAGTCCGGGAAATGACACAATGACCGAACAAATAATGATAATCTCCTTTATGTTCTTCATACCTCCCTTCTCAAGTTACTGAGCAAATAAGACATTTTGGTTTCTGAACAAACGCTGGTATCTCCAAAAAACGAGTTTTCATTTTATATAAATAATTCCCTGTCAGGGGCATGATGCTCCTGTCTGGAAGTTTTCAGCAAAAACCGCCAGGTCATAAAAGTCAATCTTTCCGTTTTCGTATAGGTCCGCTATGAGCCCGCCATGCTCATCGAGCCACTCGCCCGTCAATACATCTAAATCATCGAGCCCGACGCAGCCGTCACAGTTAAAGTCGCCGGTTGGTACGTCGATGCTGAAGCTTCCGTCACTTTCATCGTACAGGGCCCCGTTGGTCGAGCTTTTGATCTTGATGGAATAATCGCAGCCCGGTTCGAGGGCCAGACCGACTTCCCATTCATGGGCTCTGTCACTGGGGACCGTCCCGATGGTCTCTACCAGCACCTCGTCCTTATAGAGTTCAATCACCACGTCTTCCGCAATATTGTCATTCCACTTGATGAAGTACTCTTCGCCTCGCTGCCAGTTTTCACCGCCGTTGGGAGCGGTTACTTCGACCATCGGCGGCACCGTCGCAAATGAACCGGTGGACCAGTCGCTGTCGCCGCCGTCATTCGTTATTTTTGCGCGCCAGTAGTAAGTCGTGTTGTCCGCGGCATCAGACCAGCTATAGCGTGCCTCGGTCATCCAGGACGAATTAACCACAAGGGCTGTGAAGTCCTCATCCGTCGCAACCTGGAGATGATGCCACCGGGCAAATCCTTTAGGTGTCCAGGAAAGCGAAATAGGCAAGTCCTGATTGACCGTATACACAACACATGGATCGGCCTTCTGGGCAGCGNNGCGTACGGCACATCTTCTATATCGGAATAGCAGAAGATAAACTCACCGAACTGAGTCATCGTGGCCCGTAATTGCTCTTTGACGGGATTGTAGTCCGTTGCAAGCGGGACGAACAGGCCATAACCGGGAGTTTGACGGAAATAAACAGTGAGGTCACAGGGCTCGCCAAAGCAGGGATTATCGATAAAGTCAAACTTGTTGGGGCCGTTGGCGTCAAAAGACAGTTGGGCCGTCATGCTCGTGATGTTGTACTTTTCCAGTTTCACACGTACGGGAAGAACTCGCGGGGCCTTGCCCATAAACAAAGGATAAACCGGAGCGTATGGCTCACGCGTCGTCATCACTTCGTTGTAGCCTCCGCCGCCGCTGAGGACCTTCATGGTTACGCCCGTATCACCAAGAACGTAGGTGTTTCCGGTGGCAAGTTCGTACTCGGTGTGTTCGATGGCCTGAGACGACGGCGGATAGGGAAAGCGGAAAGCGCGATAGCTTTCGACGTTAGGATCATCGAAGTAAACCTCGAAGACTACGATGCCGTCGGGCGTTACTTCGCTGCATGTGGGAATTGGATCGCCGCTGGCGCCGCCCCAGCCGATGAAGGTGTTGCCGTTTGGCAGCCGTTTGGCATTGCCGCGGTGCCAGGCGCCAATGTCCGGTACCGGTGTGTACGTCCAGACATGTGTGGCGATTTTATTCACTTCATCAATGGAGTATTCATGAACTCGCGAGGTGGCCTCGCCGCGTCGCCCGCCGTTGTCGTAATTCATAACGTTACCGTTGGCAAGGCGATGAAATGCGTGACCGCCGATATGGCTGACATTTGCGTCGGCTCCGGCAAAGGTGAACTCGTTGTCTGCGGCGCTATCCCCGCCTATAACGTACATAACATCAGAGTTTTGTCGATTCAGCTTTCGGATCCCGCTTGTGAAGATCTGGCCGTCGAAGTCCTGGTTGATTGTATTGAAGTGAAACGCGCTGATTGTCTTGCTGGTCCCGCGCCTGAAGCTATAATCCTCGAAAGAATAGTTGTCCCAGGTCCGCCACTGGAAGACCACGTTTCTGTTGTCTTTATTACCATCCAGTTCCTGTACGATAGCGCCGGAGACGAGTGCCGCGGGATGGCCGCCGTTGACAATCTGGCTCATGTCCACCTCGCTCATATAGTAGCCTATCAGCAGGGCATGTCCGTTCGGAAGAATCTGGAAATCGTGGGCCTCGGCCACGTAGCCGTTGCCCGCTTCAATCGTCTCGACTTCATTAAAATTCTCATCCAGTATAATGTGGACCACATCGCCGCCGCCCGTATAGGTATGATGATGAATGAACTGGGCATAATGGAGATGGCCGTTCGGAAGTACCTTAAAGTCATAGGAATAGTCGTCCGGCAGCTCCTTGTACCAGTAAACACTCCCATCGTTATCGATGATCATCACGTAATAGCCTACACCCTCGACATCCGTTGATACGGAGAGAAAAACATAGCCGTCGCCGATGGCGTTGGCGTCATATATATGTGTGGTAATGTCCGGAAAATTTGCCGGCAGTGTCGCGTGTGCGTTGCCGTTGAAAAGTCCGGGAAATGTCAAAATAACCGAAAAAATTATGATAATCTTTTTCAACTTCATTTTCAGACCTCTCTTTCTCAAGTCACTTAACAAATAAGACATTCGTGATTTGTAAACAATACTTAGAATTTTCAAATAACAATCTTTAGTTTTCCATAAATAGCTTAGTAACCGGCATGTAATTCCGCTGAAATTAAAAAATCACTGCTGCCGGTACCGACATTCAGCCCATGTATGGCTAAAATATTGTCTCCCGGTTGCATAGCATTGAAGACATCCGGTTTATCAACTCTGTTTACCCTGAAAGGCTGCAACAGCCTGGCGTCGGCGTCACTATGTCCACTGTCGGCATTATCATTCCAGTCGGGAAATTCAACGTCGGGGTCGAAATTGTCACGGGTAAGTTCTTCGCCGTTGATATAAGCCACAAAGCCATCATCGTAACGGATTTTCAGCGTAAGAGAGTTCAGTTCATTCGGATCGACATCCAGGACGAAGGGGATCCTGAAATAACAGGAAGTCATAGTTCCCGACATCTGATCTCCGACGTCATGTACGATTAGGTCCGTATAGTTGATGGCATTACCAGGATTGTTTTCATAGCCGACGCCTGAAGGACAATCCGAGGCCCCAATCTGGTCCCAGCCGTTAACGTCATAAGGCTCGGCGTTGCCGATCCAGTCATAACCGATATTGCTTGTGGGCACTAATATGCTTTTGGCATCTTTCTCCGTGACTAAAGTCGTGCTGCATGGGTACTTGAAGCTGTCAGCCAAAATCGCAAAGTCATTGAAGTCGATCCTGCCGTTTTCCTGCAGGTCCGCTATGAGCCCGCTATCCTCTTCGAGCCACTCGCCTGTCAATACATCTAAATCATCAAACCGGACACAGTTGTCAAGGTAGAAATCACCCGGTAATACGTTTATCAGGGAAACATTATCAATGTAGACGTCAATATTGGAAGTCCCCGCGTTAAACACCACACGCGCGTTATAATCCGACGGATCCTGCATCGTAAATTGATAGCGAAAATGGGTCGGGTTCGGTGTAATGGAGGAGTATCCGATCTGGCTGTAGTTAGTCCATGGAGACTCGTCCTGTCCTACCTTGGCTTCAATCAGTCGAGGCAGATCGGACCAGGCATCAAATTCGAAGACGTATTCTTTTCCCCGGACCAGTTTCATCCCGGCCTGTCTCAATTGGACATTCGATATTTGAGTACCGCCGTTGGTTATCTCGAAATGGCTTACACCGTTCTCAATGTTCCATGTCGCGCTCGCAGAGCCACCGACTTCCCATGTCCACGAATCCTGTCCCTGGCAGAAATCCCCATTTAAAACCACGTTCTGACCCGGTCCGGTAAAAGTAACAACAGCACTTTCTTCGTTGGAGTAATCGCTTTCCGTACCGTTAGTATCAACAGCAGTTACCCGGAAGTAATATCGAATTCCATTCTCCAGGCCCTCGCTGATGTGCTTCAGCGTTGACGTGGATGTATCAAGCAGGGTTGTTGGCTGAGGCGTGGTGCCGCCGTAGATGCGATAGTAGGCCACGTTGGGATCACCGAACTTATTGAAAATCAACGTCAGGCTGTCAGGAGGAGATTCGACAACCAGATAGGGTGCCTCTAACATCCCCTCCCAGGGAAACCGGAAGACCCGGTAGTTATCAGCGCTGTTTCCCGCGTAACTCATTTCAAATTCTTTTTCCCCGTTTTGGTTTACCTCTATGACTTTGGGATACTGAGCAAGGACAAAGTTGATTAAGGTATTGCCGTTCGGCAGCCGTTGGGCGTTGCCCATATAATGGGTGTACTTGTCCGGCGTGTCCCGGAATTCCCAAACCAGCGTGGCAGTCATCGCATTCAGATCCAGTTCATATTCTACGGCACGAGAGACAGAGGGACTATGTAAGTTTCCGTTATCAAAGACCGTATAGCGTCCGTTCCCCATCGAGCGAATATCGTGCTGGTTGCGAAATCCTTGCAGTTCGTCGTCATTAATATAGGTAAAATCATTGTTTTTCGGTATCCCGCTCAGTCTCCAGATAATCTCGCCCGTATCGCGGTTGATCTTGGTTGCTTCACTGAGATGCCGGCTGGAAAGAAGGATATGTCCGTCTTCATCGATATCAATGGCATTCATATGCGGGAAGCGAAAACTGTTCGCCAGTATGTTATCCAGGTGCACGTCTCGAACATCGAAATTGTCCCATGCGCGCCATTGAAAGATCAGTTCGCTGGCCGCCGTGAACTCCTGGATGATCGTCTCTCGTACCGAAGCATTGGGATTACCGCCGGAGACGTACCGACTCATATCGACGGTGCTGCTCCTATACCCAATAAGCAGATAACCACCATCCTCCTGCACCTGCAGCTCATGGTCATCCGTATTATAGCCGTTCACGGCACCGAAGGAACGAAGGTAATTGAAGTTCTGGTCGTAGCCCTGGAAGTTTGTCCAGGTAATGATGCCGTTCTTTTGGACCTTGAAGTCCCGGGCTCGTCTCCCGCGCCTGTACCAGACCGGGGCTCCGGAATTGTCCAGAATCATGGCGTATTGCGTAGGCCCGCCTCTATAGTCCATAAAGATATGTCCCGAGGCCGGATTATTGTTGATCGTGACATTGACATGCGGGAAGTCGCTGGGCACCGACACTCCGTTTGCCATAATCATGGGCCCTTCCGCCTCAGCGGCGGAAACTGCCTCTTCGGATTTCATCTCCGATGTGGGCCCCGCCTCACGTTCCGGGTCGGTCGGCGCTTGCATATTTACAACCTGCTCGCGTGCCGCCGATATACTGTTGAGCGGAGGCGGTGGCGGGAAAGGCATGGGCCCGGAGATCATAAACTGATATTGATAAGGCTCAACTACACCGGCAGCACAGGGATCTACCGTCGGTGCCAATGTCACCGACACAAGCTCGTCGCTCGAAAAATCCGACGATACCTCAAAGATTACGGTCCTGTCATCGCTGGCAATCTTGGTCTGGCCAGGATGGACTCCGCTGGCCGCTCCTGTCACCTCGATGAACGTCGACAGGTTTGTGATGTCATTGGGTGAAACATCCACAAAACGCACCAGAAAAAACTTTGTCTGCGGCAATACGTACTCGGCCCGGGGTATGGGAGACAAATACAGGTAGCCTTTCTCGCGATATCCATATACTAACATCTGGCTGGAAAACAACAGGGCAACGAAAATGAAAACAGCCCTATTTACTTTCATCTGACCACTCCTTTTGTCAAGAAAAGTAAAAGCCGCATCTCACTGCTTTGTGTTATGGAGGATTCCTCATTTATCATTAATTTCAGGTGATTCCTCTATACTCTATGTCCTATAATACTAAACTTCCCTTAAAAATGCAAGCTCTCCGGCCGCTTTCGCCATATATTCACAAAAAAACCCGGATTTCAGCCAAAATATTGATATAGTAGCAACACTGTAGGATTCATAATTTTGTTTAATTTTCTGCAAATTTAGCAATGTCCATAAGATTGACAGTTCCGTCACCGTTAAGATCTTCGGGAATCCTGCCTGCCGGGCCGCTCCAAAGCCATCGGGAAGCGATTTTCGCTAAAAACCTAAAGTCATGTGGAATGCTCACGGTCGCGCTGCTAACAGTGACATTACCGCAGTCATCTACGGCTTCATAGGTTATAGTGTAAACACGGTCAGTGCCAGGCCCACTACGTTCAGACCTTAGATGTATAGAGCCATCCTCGCCTATTTGAATATCACCGCTGGTGTGTCCGTCGCCGATAGTGTTATCACCCTCGTTGGCAACTATGCTGACCAGAGACACCTCCGGTGACGGATCAACGTCGTCGCTTACCGTCCATGAGGGTGTAATCAGGACCATCTTATGTGTCGGCGGCCACAGGATGTCGGGTGTAACGGATAGCTCGAATTCCGGCGGCGTTGTGTCCGGTGGATCGATGGCGAAGACTTCGTCACTCATATCGAATATGGCCTCATTTTCCGAGCTTTTGACCTGGATGGAGTAATCGCAGCCCGGTTCAAGGTCAAGATCGACTTCCCATTCATAAGCGCCGATACTGGAAACCGTTCTGATAGTCCGTAAGAAAGTGTTACCTTTATAGAGTTCCAGCGTCACGTCCTCATCAATGTTGTCCTTCCACAGGATAAAGAAATCCAGGCCGCGCTTCCATTGCTCACCACCATTAGGGGCGGTTACTTCGATCATTGGCGCCGCCGTCGCAAACGAGGCAGTGGCCCATTCGCCGGTACCGCCATAGTTCGTTGTGTTTACTCGATAGTAGTAGGTCGTTTCGGATTCTAAGTTTTCCAGGGTGTAGCGGGTTTCCTTCAGGTTGGGTTCGTCGGCCACAAGAGTCTTAAATTCAGGATCTTTAGCCACTTGCAGGCCAAAGGACCTGTAAAATCCTCTGGGCGACCAGACGAATGAGACCGGCAGTTCCTGGTTGACAGTACCTTGATCTTCAGGTTCAATCAGCAGGGGAGCATACGGTACCTCTTCGAGGTCGGGGAAGCAGAAAATGAATTCCCCGAATTCCGTCATGATAGTGCTCAATTGCCTGGTGACCGGATTATAATCGGTTGGCAGAGGAGTAAACAGACCCTGTCCGGGGACTGGACGGTGGTGAATCGTTAACTTATCAGGATCAGCGTAACAGAACTGCCCGGTGCTGTCTGCAAAACCGAAGTTCTCGGCGTCAAATGAGATACCAGCCGTCGTGCTCTCGATGCCGGACTCATCCACTTTTACGCGTACGGGGAGCACTCGCGGGGCCTTGCCGCCAAACTCCGGATAGAGCGGTCCAAAGGAAGCCCTTTTAACAGAAACTTCGTTATTCGCTTGGCCATCCAGGGAGTTGACCTTAAGCGTGACACCGGTGTCGTTAAACACGTACTCGTTGCCCTCCATGAGGTCAGAGCGTGTCACAGTCGTGCACTGGTCCTCCAGTGGTAATACGACTCGCTTGAATAGGCCGGCCGGATATTCGACGAGGACATCTTCCTGGGCAGGCCATATTTCAAAGAGAGAATTTTCGTTGGGATCGACCTCCTGCATAAGGGGTGCCTCTCCGTCTTCGGTGGCTCCTCCCCAGTGGATGATGGTATTCCCATTGGGTAAACGGATGCATGCGCCGCCATGAAGTGCCAGGTAGTCAGGATCGTTTCTATATTCCCAGACCATGGTTGCCGTCTTGTTTACTTCGTCAAGGTCATATTCAACCACGCGGGAGTACGTCCTTCCCCCGCCAATTTGCATATCGTTGCCGTTATCGAAAATGGTCAGATGTCCATTAGCATGACGACGGATATCATGCGCCACTCTGAAATACAGTGGAGCGTTTTCAGGATGCTCGTTGATGAAGGTGAACTCGTTCTGTTTACCGGTCATGCGCCATATCACCTCGCCCGTAACGCGACTGATTTTGATGGCTTCGGAGGTCTCCCGGCAGCAGAGGATAATGTTACCGTCCGTTTCATCTAACTCAACGGAGTTTACGTGAATGTAACCAAACCTGCTTCTCTTTATATTTCTATAGGAGTCTGTAATAGGAATATAGTCGATACTGCGCCATTGAAATATGACGTTCTTGTTCACGTCCAGTTCCTGGATAACCGCACCTCCGACACTTGCTGCTGGGTGTCCGCCCTCAACGATTTGACTCATGTCGATGATATGATTGTCGTAGATCAGGATGAGGACGTGCCCGTTGGGTAGAACCTGGAAATCATGACCATCCGCATAATAACCGTTTCCAGCTTTAAAGGTGTCCACATCATTGAAATTTTCATCCTGAAGATGCCAGATAACCTTCTTTCTCATCCCGGGTATTGGCGTTCTGTATTTGAATAATCCGTTACACATCAATCTTCCCAGACTTTGGGTCTGGCTGTAGAAAATCACAGTACCCGCATTATCCAACATCACAAAGTAATCGCCCACATTAGGATTCTCTGACACAACGCTGCCGTATATATAACCCGGGGCGGTTTCACCATACTGATTAATAATGAACTCCGGAAAGTCATCGGGCAAATTAGGCTCAACGCCGTGCGCATTGTTGTGTGCAAATCCAAGAAATGCTCCAATGACCAAACAAGTAATGATAATTTTCTTCGTCTTCATTTTACACCTCTCTTTCTTAATTTACTGAACAAATAGGACATTATGGTTTCTAAACAACACTTAGAACCCCCCAAAAAAACAATCTTTAGTTTTGAATAAATAGCTTAGTAACCGGCATGTAATTCCGCTGAAATCAGAAAATCACTGTCGTTGATACTTGCGTTCAGTCCATGAATCGCCAGGATGTTGTCTGTCGGTTGTAAGGCATTGAATACTTCCGGATTATAAATTTTGTATACTCTAAAGGATTGTAAGAGTCGGGCCTCAGAATCATTATGTGACCTGTCGGCATTATCGTTCCACGCGGGTATCGGGGCGTCAAAATTGTCGCGGGCAAGTTCCCGGCCGTTGATATAGGCGACAAATCCGTCGTCATACCGGATTTTCAGCGTAAGGGAGTTTAGTACATTGGGATCGATATCCAGGACAAAGGGGATTCGGATGTAACAGGAGGCCATGGTGTTAAACATCCGGTCGTTAACATCATATGCAATGAGGTCTGTATAGTTTACAGAATCACCCGGACTTTTTTCATATCCCATACCGGAAGGGCATTCCGAGGCCACAATCTGCTCCCAGCTGGTATCGTCATAAGGTTCGGCATTGCCGATCCAGTCGTAGCCGATATTACTTGTGGGCACCAGTACCCGCTTGGCGTCTTTCTCAGTGACAAGAATAGTGCTGCATGGGTACTTGAAACTGTCGGCAAAAATAGCAAAGTCATCAAAGTCAACCTTGTCGTTATCATACAAATCCGCTAAAAGTCCGCTTCGCTCTTCGAGCCATTCGCCCGTCAATACGGCTAAATCATCGAACCGGACGCAGCCGTCAGAGTCGAAGTCACCCGGTAATACGTTAATCAAAGATACATTATCAATGTAGACGTCAATATTGGAAGACCCTGTGTTAAATACAACACGGGCGTTGTAATCCGACGGATCCTGCATCGTAAAGCGGTAGCGAAAATGGGTCGGGTTCGGTGTGACGGAAGAGTATCCGATATTGCTGTAGTTGATCCATGGATACATGTCCTGCCCCACTTTAGCTTCGATGAATCGGGGCATATCAGACCAGGCGTCGAATTCAAAGATGTATTCTCTTCCACGGGTCAGTTTTATCCCGGACTGTCTTAACTGAACATCGGTTATTTGAGTGCCACCATAGGCTATGTTAAAATGGCTAACACTGTCTTCAGTGTTCCATTCCGCAGATGCTTCACCACCGACTTCCCATATCCACGAAGTCTGTCCCCGGCAAAAATCTCCATCTAAAACCATATTCTCACCTGGTCCGGTAAAGCTAATAACAATGCTTTCTTCGTTGGAGTAATCGCTTTCGGTACCGCCAATATCAACGGAAGTTACACGGAAGTAATATTTACGTCCACTCTCCAGGCCCGCCCTGAGGTGTTTCAGCGTTGATGTAGAGGTATCCAGTAGTGTTGTTGGCTGTGGAGCAGTTCCTCCGTAGATACGATAGTAGGCCACATTGGGATCACCGAACTTGTTGAAAATCAGCGTGATGTAGTCAGCAGAAGATTCGAGAATCAGATATGGCACTTCAACCATCCCATCCCAGGGGAAGCGATTCATCCTGTAAAGACTCGAGCGCGGACGAAAGTCCAACTCGAACCGTTTCACACCGTTCGGGTCCACCTCAATGGCTTTCGGATATTCCGGCAGAACGAAGTTCATGAGTGTGTTCCCGTTGGGCAGACGCTGGGAACTGCCCATGTAGTGTGTGTATTTGTCCGGCGTGTCACGGAATTGCCAAACCAACGTGGCGGTCATCGCATTCAGATCCAGTTCATATTCAATCACACGGGATACCGGAGGATTGTGTCCGTTGCCGTTGTCGAAAAGCAAATAACGCCTGTTGCCAAGAGCTCGGATATCATGCTGGTGACTAAATCCGTTCAGGGGGTCGTTGACAAAGGTAAAATCGTTGCGCTCCGGATCTGAGCCGCTCAACCTCCAGATTATCTCGCCGGAATCCCGGTCGATTTTGGTGATTTCACTTATATGGCGGCACGAAATGAGAAGATGGCCGTCTTCATCGACATCGGTCGCATTTATGTGCGGGAAGCGTATGTTCTCGCTCAGCGGATCCTCGACCATCGCCTCGACGTCGCTGATGTCGAAGTTGTCCCAGGAACGGAACTGGAGGATGAGTTCTCCCCCTGCCGTGTATTCCTGAACGATAGTCTCGTGTACGTTCGCACTGGGATCGCCGCCGGGGATGTATCGAGACATGTCAACGGTATTGTTACGGGCGCCAATCATCAGATAGCCGCCGTCCTCGAGCACCTCAATATCGTGGTGATCGGTATTATAACCGTTCACGGCGAAGTAGTTCCAGATCCAGTTGAAGTTCTGGTCGTAACCCGTGAATAAGCCCATCGTGATCGTACCGTTCCTCTGGACTTTACATTCATTCCATAGATTGCCGCCTCGCCGGTACCAGACGGGTAATCCGCTGTTGTCCAGCATCATCGAGTACTTTTCTCTGTCGCCGTAGTGGGGATATGAGATGAAGATATAACCGGGGGATGGATTGTTATTGACGGTGATCACGACTTGAGGGAAGTCGCTGGGAACAGAAACGCCGTTTTCCATAATCATGCACTCCTCGGATGCAGTGGCGGAGGCTGCGTCTTCGGTTGTTGTGACAATGTCCGCTGTGGGTGACGCCATGGATTCCGTCTCGGACTTCGCCTCAGTAGTCCTAACCTGCTCACCTGCTGTCGATTCGTTGCCTGGTGGAGCCAAAGGAAGCAGTGGAGATGGTGATCCCGGCATCGGACCGGTTATCATAAACTGATATTGGAAAGGCTCGACAGTACCGGCAGCGCAGGGATCTACCGTCGGTGTCAGCGTCACTGTGACAAGCTCGTCGTTAGAGAAAAACGACGAAGTATCAAAGATAACTGTTCTGCCGTCCGTGGCGACCTTGGTCAGGCCTGGGTGGGGTCCGCTTATCTGCCCTGTCACCTCGATAAATGTCGATAGATTTGTGATATCGTTGGGTGAAACGGTCTCAAAACGCACCAGAAAATACTTTGTCTGCGGCGATACATACTCAGCCTGTGGTAAGGGCGACAGATACAGGTAACCCTTATCGCGATATTCGGTTGTCAACAACTGGGTTGTAAATTCCCAGACATCTCCTTTGTGTATGGTGCCGGAAGAAGATTGTGACCGGCCTGTAACCTCATCAACACGCCAGTAATACCTGGTCTCGTATTCCAGACCGCTGCATTGGTAGTTCGTTTCCGTTCGGGTGGCCAGAAATTCCGGGGCGGGGCTGTTGACATCGTAAACGGCATCGTTCACATCCTCCCGGCTCGTGCCCATGTAAACATCGTGTTCGGTCATATCGGTGCCTTCACGCCAGGAAAGAAGGACATCGGGAGGGCTTATAAATAAAGCCCCATTGGGCGGACTGGGATCAAAGGCCTTATACCCAAGAACCGTAAATTCCCAGGTTTCACCGCCGAAAGTATTGCCCCAGGCATCGGTCTCATCGACGGTCCAGTAATACCTCATCCCTCGAACAAGAGTCTCATCGGCCGGGGGTACCTGGGGATTACCTGCAAAAAACGTGTGCTCCCAACCCGGGACAGACCCGAATGGTGGTTCGCCGAGGTTGGCATCCTGGTCGCGGCCCTCCACCTTGCTATAATCTTCATGAAAGTAGCCGGTGTGACTGACCGCTGTCGGCCCGGGATTGAAAATAAGTTTCGTCCATATATTTGACCCAACTACGTCGCCGGTAATCACATCACCGTCAGAGGGAAGGTAGGCTTTGGCCGATCCGCTGACAGTGCTAAATTTCCAAACAGGCCCCGGGTAGGTGTGGGGATCATTGGATTCAACGATCTGCCAGTAGTAGGTGGTGCTTGCGATGAGGTCGCCGGGGGGGTCGTACAACGGTGGTGATGTCGGAGTTACGATTATATTGGTAACATGAGATAAAGAGCAGGGGTCGGTGCCGAACCACACCTCATCAGTGGCGGTATCAATCCCGCGCGTCCAGACAAGATTTACGTCTAAAGATACATCTTCTCCGCCGTGGGCGGGGATGGGGGCATAGGCCTCCTGACGAACAGCCAGCTTTAGGATCTCGGACTCCGTCAGGGCGCGTTTATAAATTGCAGCTTCGTCGATAGTCCCCCGGACGTACCTGTCACCGTAAGAATAACCAAGCTGCAGGAAGCCGACGGTTTGTACAAAGTGGGTAATCATTGAATTGGTTCCCTGGGCAAGCCCTTCCTCTTCCGTATACACGTATGCAGTAACACTTGCCGGGTCAAGGCTTATGGCCAGCATGGCCCATGTATCCTGGGGGATGACCGGACCGCCCCTCCAGTCCCATGTACTTGATGAATCATTATTCCAGACGTAGTGCAGGGTATCGTTATCACCAAACTTCATCTCACAGGGATTTACCTCTCGTGAAGATAAAAGCGGTGCCCAGTCATTTGCTTTCCAGCCGTTCAGCCACGCTACAAAAGTTATGGTATCTGTCGTCAGTTCAAAATCCGGAACTAACACATAACCCGTGCTGCCGTCGAGTTCGATACCTCCGCCGAAGCGGCCGGTGGTCCGCGTAGCGCCGTTAATAAGAGAACCGTCATTACCGTATCTGCTTGAGTCGCGGACGATGGTGCCGCTTCCCTCTTCGAACCTCCACCAGCCGACAAGGTCATCATCGGCGACCCCGGCTGCGCTCGATGGAAAAAGGGCGGGCACAAAAACAAAAGACATCACATAAAATAATTTTTTACGCATGATTTCACCCCTAAAAGAATCGACCCCCAATTAACAATCGCAAATGGCCTTTTAAGGTCGATAGAGCAGTAAAGAAACATGAAGCCCCCGGTTTAACCAGTAAAAGAAGATTAAAACCTCAAACCTTATGCCCGGCTATAAATTATGTGGCCGCAAACAATTATGCCGGCATTGACGCGCTGCTGCCCCGGTTTTGTATTTGGCCTGAATTTACTATCGCGGCATAAGTCAAAGACCCCCGCCACGCTTTACGGCCTCCTGTTTAACAGGTGCCCTAATACGCGGCTAAAATTTATTCTGCTTAATTCAATAACAATTTACAGACCTGCCACTTGATTTGCAACCAATTTTTCATTTTTCGCTTTTTGTCTATCAACATTTTCCGCTTCAGGTTAGGCTTAAATAATAAAAAAATCGATTTATAGACTTGAGATAATAATAGGTCACGATGCGTGTACCTCCTGATTCAAACTGGAAAGTTTGTAAAAGATATTATCAATTCATTCTCAGCCTGAAAACGTGGATTTTTTCGAAAACCAGATACTTTGTGCAATTGTTTTTTGTCTGTAAATAGTTACACTCATGGAAGCTTTGAAAACACACCAGGCTTCCGGCGGTAAACAGAGTAATTAAAGAGATAAGTGTGGGAAAAAGACAATGACCCTTGGAGATTAAGCCATAAATTGAAATTATTTAGAAAGGAGAAGTGCTAACGTTTGTCCTTAAGAGATTATTAGTTATCATAATTGCTGTGCCGGGGACTGTGATTTTCTACAGCAAGAACCAAAGTCTGGGAAGATTGATGTGTAACAGATTATTCAAATACAGAACGCCAATACCCGCGATGAGAAAGAAGGTTATCTGGCATCTTCAGGATGAAAATTTCAATGATGTGGACACCTTCAAAGCGAAAACGGCTCATACCCAAAGGGCGCGTAAAAGCAATATGGGCAATGGGGAATATAGGTGCTGAGCAGGCAATACAAGCGTTAATAGATTTAGGTCTGCATGATAATCACTGGAGGGTACGCACCGATGCTATTAGTGAATTAGGTCGGCATCGTATTAACGAAGCACTCCCAGCGTTCACTAATTTGCTTTCCGACAAAAATCCGGGAATCCGCAGACTCTGTCCTCTGCGTTTCCCGGGAACGACACAAGTACCGCATAAATAATGATAATTTCCTTCATTTACATTTTACACCTCTCTTTCTTAATTTACTGAACAAATAGTACATTGTGGTTTGTAAACAACACTTAGAGTCCCCAAAAAGAACAGGCTTTTATTGTGAATAAATTTCTCCCTGTCAGGGAGTTGATGCTCCTGTCCAGTTTCCAGCGAATTTGGCAATGTCGGCAAGATTGACATTGCCGTCATCGTTAAGGTCTTCGGGAATCCTGCCCGTCGGGCCGGTCCAAAGCCATCGGGAAGCGATTTTCGCTAAAAACCTGAAGTCATGTGGAATACTTACGGTTGCGCTGCTAACAGCGACATTTCCGCAGTCATCTACGGCTTCATAGGTTATAGTGTAAACACGCTCACTGCCGGTCCCGCTTCGTTCAGACCTTAGATAGATAGAGCCATCCTCACCTATTTGAATATCACCGCTGGTGTGGCCGTCGCCGATAGTGTTATCACCCTCGTTGGCCACAATGCCGACCAGAGACACCTCCGGTGACTCATCACTATCGTCACTTACCGTCCAACTCGGCGTAATCAGGACCATCTTATGAGTCGGCGGCCACAGGATGGCCGGTGTTACGGATAGCTCGAATTCCGGCGGAGTCGTATCTGTCGCATCGATACCGAAGGGATCGTCACTCACATCGGACAGGTTCGCATCGACCGAGCTTGTGATTTTGACGGAATAATCGCAACCCGGTTCCAGGTCCAGATCGACTTCCCATTCATAAGCTCTATCACTGGTAACCGTCCCAATAGTCCGGACCAGTGTGTCACCCTTATAGAGTTCGATCACTACGTCTTCCGCAATATTGTCATTCCACTGGATAAAGAAATCCAGGCCGCGTTCCCATTGCTCACCACCGTTAGGAGCGGTCACCTCGACCATCGGCGGAACGGTCGCAAACGAGCCGATGGACCAGTCGCCTGTGCCGCCGTAGTTCGTCGTATTTACCCGCCAGTAGTAGGTCGTGCCCGGATCGACGGTCTCAAGGATATACATGGCATCGGTCATGGAAGACTCATCAACGACTAGGTTCGTGAACGATTCATCTTTAGCAACCTGTAGACTGTAGGACCGAGCAAAACCCTTTGGCGACCAGGACAGAAAAACAGGCAGTTCCTGATTGACTTGACACACCATGTCTGGATTGGCTTTGCGTGGATAGACAAGCCATTGACCTTGCACACCACGGTAGTTCTCGGTCTCGTTTACGATAGGAGGATAGGGCACATCGGCTAAATCATCAAAACAGAAAATGAACTCACCGAATTGTGTCATAGTAGCTTGTAACTTCTTGGTGACATGATTATAATTGGTCGATAAGGGGCTGAACAATCCCTCTCCGGGAGTTTGACGGAAATAAACGGTTAGGTCACTGGGATTATCAAAATAGCGGCTGTCTTCAAATCCAAAACTGACCGTGTCAAACGAAAGTTCAGCCGTCATACTGCTTATATTGGATGCATCCACCTTCACCCGTATCGGAAGTGCTAGGGGGGATTTACCTGAAAATTCCGGAAATACCGGGGCGTAGGGTTCACGTGTAACGTTAACTTCATTATAACCACCTCCACCAGAGAGGACTTTGAGTTCGATACCTGTAATACCAAAGTCGTATGTGTTGCCGGCGTCCAATTCGGTCCGTTGCACGGTGTCTCCCTCATTCGGAGGCCAGACTGACCGGAAAGCTCGGTAACTACCCACACGTGCGTTATCAAAGGCTAATTCAAAGGCGACCTGTCCGTCAGGGGTTACTTCTGTACAAGCCGGGATTTGTCTAAGACCACCCCAGCCGATTAGTGTATTGCCGTTTTCTTGACGTTGGGCACTGCCACATTGGAAACCCACGATCATCTCAGTTGGAGTGTAATCCCAGACATAGGTAGCAACCTTGTTGAACTCGTCAAGTTCGAATTCCCAGGCCCGAGAGGGACGGGTAAAATCCCTGGCGCCGTTGTCATACATCAGAACATTACCATTAGGGAGTCGGTTGAAATTATGCCCGCTGAAGGCTTGCATACCATCAGCCTCACTGACCCCAACGAAAGTGAACTGGTTATCTCTTCCCCCGATTTGCCACATAACCTCGCCGGTCTGTCGATTGATTTTCTTGATCCAGCCTGAAGTAGCATCCAGGTTACCCGCGGGCTGTGGTGTTTGGACCAGGATGTGACCGTCCGTATCTAAATCCATCATGTTAATGTGATGTGCGTTGACCGCGAACTTCTTGACTCGCGAATCGTCCTGGAGAGTACTAAAATGATGTTCAAAGGTCTCGTAATCCCAACTCCTCCATTGGAAGACCACGTTGCGTTGTGTATCAAGCTCTTGGAGAACTGTGCCGGCAACAACTGCGTTCGGATAACCTCCCGGTACTTGTTTGCTCATATCAACCTCGGTTATGTAATACCCCATTAGCAGAACATGTCCGTTGGGAAGCAATTGGAAATCATGAGATTCAGCAAGAAAACAATTACCTGCCTGTATGGATTCACGTGGATTGTAACTTGCATCAAGGATTTCATGGGTTACGGTACCTCCCCCGGCAAAGGTGAGTTTCTCTAAAAAGGGTGCATAGTGAATGAAACCATTAGGCAATGGTTTGAAATCATAAATCTTGGGGGTATCAACCTTGAGATACCATACTGGCGTGCCGTCGTTTTCAAGGATCATCAGGTACTGTCCAATACCGGGAGTCTGAGTATAAACAGCCAGGAAGAGTGATCCTTCGGCTACCTTAGCGGGATCATATGTGGTCTGTAAACCGGGGAAATCCGCCGGCAGTGCCCAGAGCGCGCTGCCGTGTGCAAGTCCCAGAAACAACACAATAACCGCACAAATCATAAAAATCTTCTTCATTTTCATTTTACACCTCTCTTTCTTAATTTACTGAACAAATAGGACATTATGGTTTCTAAACAACACTTAGAACACCTCAAAAGAACGGGATTCTATTTTGAATCAATTTCTCTCTGTCAGGGAGTTGATGATCCTGTCCAGTTTTTAGCGAATTTGGCAATGTCGGCAAGATTGACATTGCCGTCATCGTTAAGGTCTTCGGGAATCCTGCCTGCCGGGCCGCTCCAAAGCCATCGGTCAGCGATTCTCGCGAAAAACCTAACGTCATGCGGTATGCCGACGGTTGCGCTGCAAACAGTGACATTTCCACAGTTATCAACGGCTTCGTAGGTTATAGTGTAAACGCGCTCACTGCCGATCCCGCTTCTTTCAGACCTTAGATAGATAGAACTATCCTCGCCTATTTGAATATCATTGGTTGTATGTCCGTCACCGATGGTGTTGTCACCTTCATTGACCACGATGCCGACCAAAGACACCTCCGGTGTCGGATCAATATCGTCGTTTACCGTCAAACTCGGTGTAATCAGGACCATCTTATGAGTCGGCGGCCACAGGATGTCGGGTGTAACGGATAGCTCGAATTCAGGCGGAGTTGTGTCCGGTGGATCGATACCGAAGACATCGTCACTCATATCGAATATGGCCTCATTCTCAGAACTTTTGATCTTGATGGAATAATCGCAGCCAGGTTCCAGGTCAAGATCGACTTCCCATTCATAGGCGCCTATGCTTGCTGTCGTGTTAATGACTTTAACTAACATGCCACTCTTATAAAGCTCGATCACCACGTCTTCCACAAGATTGTCATTCCACTTGATGAAGTAGTCTTTACCACGTTGCCATTGCTCACCGCCATTAGGGGAGGTCACCTCGACTAGAGGCGGTACGGTTGTGAATGACCTGGTGGCCCACTCGCCGGTGCCGCCATAATTAGTAGTATTCACCCGCCAGTAGTAGGTTGTACCGGCTTCTACGGATGTCAGTTCATAAACGTATTGCTTCAAGCCGGGTTCGTCGACCTCAAGTGTCTTAAATTGCGGATCTTTAGCGACTTGCAGGTGACAGGAACGGCCAAATCCTCTGGGGATCCACTGAAAGGCAACAGGCTGGGATTGGTTGACCATGGCAAGATCCTCCGGCTCATGCAGGATGGGTTGGAGGGGGATCTCCGGCGTGTCAGGATGTCCAAAGACGTACTCGCCAAACGACACGTTGGCTACGGTCAACTGCCCGGCGACATCATCGTAAACGGTCGGCAGCGGAGTGAACTCACCCTGACCCACGCAGGAACGATGGTACACAGTCAGCAGGGACGGATCGTCGCAGCCTAAATCCTCTGTATCAAAGCTGACGTCGGCCGCCAGTGCGGTGACACCAAAGCCCGCCAGCGTCACACGCTTTTGCAGTACCCATGGCTCTTTACCGGAAAATCTCGGAAAACGCGCGGCCACATCGTGCTTTTTGACGACCAGCCCATGATAGTCCGGGCTTGCCGAAAGACTGTTCAACGTCACGGAAACGCCAGTGGAGGCTGAATCGTACGTTTGGCCGCTCTCGAGATTGGTATATGTTTGCGAATGGACAAGGTCAGGGCTGTTCCACCTGTGTTTCAATATGTTGACCGGAGCCATGATCTCATCTTGATTGGCAAACGACATTTCAAAGACGACCTCACCCGCAGGCGTCACCTCGGTGACAATCGGAGCGCCGTTTCTTACGGCCGAACCCCAGTTGATGAGAGTGTTGCCGTTATCGAATCTCTGAACGTCGCCGTTGGAACTGGCATAGACATCCGGGTCCTTGCGGTATTCCCAAACCAGCGTCGCGGTCATGTTGACCTCGTCAAGATGATACTCCACGGCTCGCGAATAGGACCGCTCGGGAATATTTAAAGCTCTCCCAGCTCCACCGTTGTCGAAGAAAAGGATATTACCGTTGGCAAGGCGGTGCACGGAATGCTGCGCAATGAAATAATATGGGGCATTCTCTTCGTGTTCCCCGATGAAGGTGAAATCATTCGCCGGCCCCCCCAACCGCCAGATAATTTCCCCCGTCGTTCGACTGACCTTAAGGATCGAACAGGAGTGACGGTTCGAGAGCAGGTAATTGTGATCAATGACATCGATGTTCACATAATTCAGGTGCGTGAAGTCGATGTTCTTTTCTGTCAGATCCGCCAGAGTTTCAGTCAGCGGCATGTAGTCCAGACAGTTCCATTCAAAGAGGACCTGCTTGTTCGCATCCATTTCGAAAAAACTCTTACCCTGGACCACCGCGTCGGGCCGCCCCCCGGCAATGACCTGACTCATGTCTATCTGACGATTGTGGCCGGCCCCCACAATAGCATGGCCGTTGGGCAGCATAACGAAGCAACGTCCATTCGAACCCCCAAAAATATCGACTACAGTAAAGCTCTCATCTTTGAGAACGAAGTGGCCCTGTTTCTTAATTACGACGGCAATGAGCCCATTGGATAACACCAGCTTATGCACAAAATTTTGATCCTTGCTGTAAAATAAAGGATAACCTGTGTTATCCAGAATGACCCTATAGCCCCCTTTCTTTCCGAGATTACCAATCCAGACACCGGGTGCCGCCTTGCTGGTCCAGAAGATGTCGAGTTCCGGAAAGTCATCGGGCAAATTAGGCTCAACGCCGTGCGCATTGCCGTGTACAAGTCCAAGGAATGCTCCAATGACCGCACAAATAATGATAATTTTCTTCATTTTCACTTTACACCTCTCTTTCTTAATTTACTGAATAAATAGGACATTATGGTTTCTAAACAACACTTAGAACCCCCCCAAAAAAACAATCTTTAGTTTTGAATAAATAGCTTAGTAACCGGCATGTAATTC
>JABAHP010007061.1_pt3 | contig 36232 bp, 29 predicted proteins | sample 7062081 | NCBI WGS metagenome assembly JABAHP01 (sample SAMN14534357, study PRJNA622989) | marine sediment metagenome | biome: marine biome [ENVO:00000428]; feature: marine pelagic biome [ENVO:01000023]; material: deep marine sediment [ENVO:00002113] | place: India: Gulf of Kutch | collected...
AAAATCGCAAAAAGAAGCTGGGAAAATTATTAAAAAACATTTTGAAAAAATTCTAAAAAACAAAGACTGGGCATATCATATTAAAAATAAATCTACCACTCTGACTGATTTACATGCTTTACTAAAAAAAGAAACCGGCTCAAAGAAACTAGCCAGTTTAAAACACATTACGGTGCAATATATTTTAGAATCATTGACCCGTCTGCAGATTACTCGAAAAACTTTAATTGCCTTTCACAAAGAGCGCATGAACATGATGCAATGGGGCTTAATTGCCGTTCTTACAGTTGTGCTTCTGACCGCAATTTCCTTTTTGCACAACACAACCTTTGTTGTGCCAATATACAAAGCATTATATGCCGTAATAATCTTGGTAGTAATTAATTATATTTATCGCTTGAATAATTTGATGCTTTTTAGAGATGCGTTTGGCATTCAATCGTCAAAAGATGTTATTGAGATAATTAGCGGGAAAAAATAAAAAAATCCATAATATAATAAGCGCGGGTTTTGCGCCCGAGGCGCATCTGCCTCAGGCATGACCATACCCGCGCTTTTTTAATGGATTATATAATTTTCTAAAACACCGTCCGATAATATTTGGCTGCATCCTCTGGAGAAACCGGGTTAATAATTAGGCCGGAACCGATTTCCACGCCAGCCCAGACACTCCCCCGCGGCTTAATCTTCATATAGAGATGCTGGTCCTGATCATAGACGACCTGATGGAAATAATAATTGTAAGGTAGGCCAAGATCAGTGATATGTTTTAAAATCTTTTTCATAACCCGTGCCCATTCGGTTCGCTCCCCAGCCGTAAGTTCGGTAATGTTGTCAATGTGGCGCCGGGGTAAAATCCAGATTTCATAGTTGTGCATTGAAGCATAGGGCGTGAAAGCCACAACCTTTTTCCCGCAATAAACCAACCGCGGGCCTTTTGATTCTTTTTTAATCACGTCGCAATATACGCAAGAGCCGTGCTCAAGCTTATATTCCTGAGTTTTCTGCGCCTTATCTTTTAGATGCGGTGGTAAGAACTTGGTGGCAAAAATTTGTGAATGCGAATGAAGCAAAGTGGCGCCGGCGCTGCCGCCATTATTTTTAAAAATCAAAATATATTCGATTTTCTTGTTCTTTGAAATAGCGTGGGTACGCTTGGCATAAACATTAAGAATTTCAGCAATATGCTTGGTTGAAAGGTCATCGATTTCGAGTTTGTGATCCGGGGTTTCAATTACCACCTCTTGCTGACCATAGGCTTTTGGGTTGGTAAGTGATACCGCACTGAATTTATTGGGCACTACTTTGATGCGCCACTTGTTGGCACCGCCAACATTAATAATTGCCTTTTCTTTATTGATATTTTCTGGACAAAAAACGCACGCCTTTTTACTCGGCGGGCTGGTTCGCTCAGGACGTTCAATATCATGAGGACGCTTTCCCCTTTTGGGTGCAATAATTACGTATTTTTCCTGAATATAGTCTTTTCTAATTTCGGGCTTCATACTAATATTCTATCATTTTTTGGCAATACGTTTAAACAGCTTTTCATAACCGCGAGCCATGTGAGCATAGGTATAATTATCTTTAATAACTTTATGGCAATAGGAACGGTCAATTTTATCGATTGATTTGATCGCCTGATTCAAGCTCGCCTTGTCAGAAACAATAAAGCCGGTTTCATTGTTTTTAATAATTTCTTTATAGCTGTACTGGTCCCAAGCAATCACCGGCGTGCCGCAGGAAAGGGATTCAAGGATAGTGTTAGAAAAACCCTCATCCTGCTTAGAAAGCGCAAAAACACATTTGGCATTTTGAATGAGTTTTACTTTACCGCGAAAACCGCTCGGTTCAATAAAACCAACGTATTTAATTCTTTTCCCAAGATACGGCTTTATTGTTTTGTTAAAATATGGTTCATCATCAATCCGACCGGCAATTCTCAGTTGGATTCTGGCGGCCCGGGCGGCCGCAACGGCCCGATGAACGCCTTTGTCCGGGTGAATGCGGCTCATGGTGAGAAAATAATCTTTTGGCTTTGGATTGAACTTAAAACTTTTGGTATCACAGCCATTGTAAACAACGCCTTGAAATTTGAGATACTTAAAACGATTCTTTGGTGCCCCGGAAACGGCTGAGTATTTTAAATCCTTATTCAATCTAAGCAGTTTTCGCGACGGCCCGAGCAGATTTGCGGTTATTATGGTATGCAAAATCGGAACCTTACTGAAACGATCCAAGACCGTGGCCACATGATCGGTCTGGCAATTAATTATATCGCAATCTTGTGAAGCCAAAATTGCCTGAGCCATAAAATTAATTCTTGTTTCCCAGCTAAACGTATAGGGTTTGCGGCCAAAATTTAAATTTGTCACCAGCTCCCCTTTTGTCCGTGATCCAGGCAAACCAAAAATTCTGACCTTGTGGCCGAGCCGGTCCAATTCATCAACCAGATGATACATTCTTTTTCGATAACCACTGGCGGTAAGCTTTATAACGCCGGGCTGAGGAACAATTGCAATCTTCATAATTTATGCGTGTTTAATGGTGTATTTAATGATTTCACGACGCGGGTGATAACCGAGCTGACGCGCGCCAGTGACGCCAAAGTTTGGTGAAAACTCGATCATCTGCGGTTTGCCTGCCTTCATCAGAATGTCATAAGCCATCCAGTGAAAACCAAGTTTTTGCGACACGCGCTCGCAAAGCCGGGTGGCGGAACGCGGCACGTTTTTGTCAGTCACGGTAGCGCCCGGACCAACGTGGTGCTTCCAATCATCCGGACTGATGCGCCAGTACGCGCAATAGGTTTTACTGCCGATCACAATGACGCGCAGGCTTTTATCAAGATTTGGAATAAAATCCTGGGCATAGAATTTACTGAAAAGACTATTATAACCCTTGGGTGTAAATATTTTATTTATAATCTCTTTGGCCTGCTTTTTTGTTTTGATTAAATAAACTGCCAGACCGGATGAGCTGTGCGGATCCTTCAGCACAAATGGATATTTGGCTTTTGAAATATAATGAAGTGCTTTTTTCTTATCAGTGGTTATAAAAGTCTTTGGCGTGGGAATATTAAGGTACTGAAAAAGCTGATATTGCTTGATTTTATCATTAAACGTAAAAACCTGGTTAAAGTCTGGAAATATTTTACGCGGCGAGTACTTTTCAATATAATAAACCGGGTCTAATATCTTGGCCCGATAATAATGGCCGCGGTCAATTGACTGCCAATAATAAACATCAACCTTTTTATCCATTTTTTTAATGGTCGCGGGTAAATTATCAGAATAAATATCAAAAAGAATTGACTTGTGACCCAACTCCTTGATGATGCGCTGATATGATTTATTGTATTGTTTTACATTTACCAAACCGACGGTCTTCATAGTTTTTTTCAATCTGGTTTAAATGCTTTTCAACCCGCTTTAAAATTTTTTCAAGTTTTTTATGCCAGCCAAGACGGAAGTAAAAAATTGTTGCCTTGAGGCCAAAAAATGCTTTATACAAATTTATCTGTTTTTCCATGCTTGCATCTGGCTTGAGTTTGGCTTGTTCTAAATAGGCGTTTAAAAAGGCTCTTTGAAATGACTGGATTTGAGATTTTTTATAAAATGGCGTGGCCATGATTTCTACCTGCTCAAGAAATGAGCCAAGATCATATTCGCGTTCGTCAAGGCTGGCGTTTTCCACATCGATCATGCCAAGTTTGGGATTTTTATAATCGTGGTTTAGAATGATCACATTTTCTGGATGAAGATCGCCGTGCACCACCACTCGGTCGCGCTTAGATTTGAGTAATTTGGCTTTGGCATGGCTGAGCCTGGATTTGGCCTTGTTGATCCGCATATACAGTGATTTATTGCGCTTTTTAATATCTGCGAGAATATTTGACGGATCAAGCTCGCGCATGTCAAGATTGTGGGGTTTTAATATCTTAGATGGGGTGAGACTATGCATCTTTGCCATGCTTGTGCCGAACTGGCGGAAAATTGGCAAAAGTCCGGTTTTTTTCTTTTCCAAAAGTGCGTAAAGATTTGGACCGTTTAATTCCTTGTACACAATTGACTTTGTCTTTGGGTCATAAACCAATGGCTCAGGTACATCGAGCCCGGTTTTATCTACCCGTGCTTTGAGGAATTTTAAAATATGATAAAGATTTTTCTTTATGCCGGATGAGTGGCCCATGGCATAAAGCCCAAAGGTTTTGCCGCTGGGGAGTCTTGCCTTTACTGCCAAAACTACGTGCTCAAAAGTTGGGGTGAGGCGAACCTTGACCGGATAAATTGAAATCTTTTTAAATCTTTTAACCTTAAGCGCCCGCGACAAAAGATTTTTAAGATAAGTCTGGTCAAAGATTAAATGGGTTTTTGGCCTACTTTTTGCCATATTCTTTCCAATGGGTTTCCCAGATTAATTTTTGAAGCTGGAAATATTTTTTTTCTGCGCCAAGCTTGGCTTTGGTCGGTAGTTTCTCAAGTGAACGGATTGAACGAATAAGCTGAATCAAGCCTTTTTCAACTTCGTCCGGATTCCAAGTGACTGGGCAGAACGGACTCGGTTGCATGCGCGAACACCACCAAAAAGTACATGAAGCCAATCCCCGATCCAAATGCCATCGTGCCCAATAATAGTTAGGGTCTTTTTTATTTTTATTTACAATCTTGATAGAAAGCTTAGCCAAGACCCAGAGCTTTTGGTGAAGCTTGTTTTTTGGGTCATTCCAAAGCCGAAAAGGAATGCCCAAACTAATTTCTTTGGGCAGAGACTCCCAAGATGAGCGGAACGGGGTAACAAGCTCGCGGCCGCGGCGCTCGAAAAGAAAATCACTGACCCTCAGAATATTAACGTTTGGTTTGGCAACTAATTTTTGCAAAACCCGCCTTTCATCTTTATGCCAATGGCCGTAAATCTCACCGTCGGTGGCGCTGATGCCGATTATTTCACCCTCCTCAGCCCGCTCAAGTCGTCTGGCTAAAACTTCGGGCGGATAGCTTTTAGAAAGCTCTCTTTCGCGAAAAATAATTTCCAATCCCCGGCCCTTGATAAGGTACTTCTTAGCCGGATCGATTTTTTCATCAACTTGATTTTCATCCTGGATTATCCATTTAAAACCGAGTTTTTTTACTATCCTGGCCAAGCGGTTGGAATAAGCCATTTCCGGGCTAAAAAAGCCGGTTGGTGTATAAACACTGCCAAAATATTTTTTATTTATCTCATTATTTTTTTCAATCTGGTGAATAATTTCATTGTCCGGCAAAAGCGGCAGAATCGGATGATAAGCGGCGGAGCCAGTAAACTCAATCTGCCGGCGCCGGGCCAGGCCGGCCAAGTCGTCAATAACGTTTTTATATCCCCGTTCGGCCAATTGCTCGGTTAAAGAGGCATTAATATTTAAAGTAAAATAAAAACGCGGAATTTTTTTTGCCAGCTTAATCAAAGGCACATAGCTTTCATTAACCACCTTATCCAAAACTTCGGGGAACTGATTCGGCGGCTGATAAATGTGTAAAAAATTCACCCAGGTCAACTCAGGTTTGTTATTTTTTTGATTTTCCATTTTGTTTTTTTAATTTAACTGCTTTTTTATAGAGATCAACGTATTTTTCAGCTGGCAATTCCCAAGAATAACTGCGGCGCATCACGTCAACCACTAATTCATTCCAAACATCCCTGTACTTATATGTTTCAAGCGCGCGAACAATAGCGATTAAGAGTGCGTGGGAATCATATTTCTTAAAAACAAAACCATTCCCCTTGCCGGTACGTGGATCAAAATTAGTGACTGTATCAATCAAACCGCCGATGTGACGAACAATAGGAATAGCGCCGTAGCGCATGGCTTCAAGCTGAGTAATTCCGCATGGCTCAAAACGCGACGGCATCAGAAAAAAGTCAGAGCCGGCATAAACCCTGGTGTTATGCTTGGAAAACTCAAGCGTGGCGCTAATCTTTTTTGGATACATTTTCATGTATTCTTTAATCCGCTGAATGTAGCGCTTATCACCGCCGCCCATAATCACGAGCTGAACATTCATTTTCATAATGCCGTCCAGGGCATCGAATAATAGCTCAAAACCTTTTTGCTCAGTAATCCGAGAAACCATACCAATCACTGGAATCTTTTCATCCTGGGGTAGGCCAAACATTTTTTGCAAAGCCAGTTTATTTTTAACCTTAAGATGCGGGCTTTTGTAACTAAAATTTTTATAAAGACCTGGGTCAGTCAATGGATTATATTCACCATAGTCAATGCCGTTAACAATTCCGAAGAGGCGGTCCTTGCGGTTTGATAAAATGCGGTGCAGATCCTGGCCAAAACGCGGGGTCAGTATTTCCTGAGCATAGGTTTCTGAAACCGTGCTGATGACATCAGCGTTTAAAATTGCGCGTTTGGCAAAATTAATGTATTCGAGCTTTGGATCATCAAAGTATGGCAATTTTTTTATGCCAAAGTCTTTTCTTGCCAACGGCACTTTCCACCAACTCAAGCCCATTTGAAAAGCCAGATTATGAATTGTAAAAATTGTCGTGGCTTTGCCGATTACCGGACTTCTTTTAAAGCCTTTTTGAAAAAAGTAAGGCACCATGCCAGTCTGCCAGTCATGGCAATGAATAATTTCAGCAGGAAACTTGATGTACGTGAGTAACTTTAATGCGGCAATACCAAATAAAAGAAACCGAGCATTTTCATGGGTCGAGCCGTACAATTTTTTGCGTTTGGAAAAATATTTTTCATTTTCAATAAAATAAGTGGGCAAGCCCTCCATAAGAAAACCCTGCCAAAAATTTACTTTAACACTGTTTTTGTCATCAATTTTAATCTTTACGTCATGGGCAATTTCTTTAAGTTTGTACTTTTTCTTATTAATAATCTGGCCGTAAAGCGGAGTAATCACGATTACATCATGACCAAGGCGTTTAAGCGCTTTGGGAAGTGAGCGCGTAACCACTGCCAAACCACCGGTTTTGGAAAACGGGTCAACTTCACTGGCAATGTGGGCGATTTTGAATATTTTTTTAGGCATAATTATTGATTACGAATTGCGGACGTGCAGATTGCCACGGCCAATGCATCGGCCGCGTCATCAGGCTTGGGAATTGACTTTAAAGCCAGCAATGTCTTTACCATGCGCTGAACCTGGCCTTTGTCAGCATTGCCATAGCCGGCCACGGCCTGTTTGATTTGTAGTGGCGTGAATTCATGAATAGGTAATTTGCTTTGGGCAAGCGTGAGAATGATAATGCCGCGCGCCTCCCCGACCTGAATGCCGGTTTTTACATTTTTAACAAAAAAGAGCTGCTCAACTCCGGCCAGCTCTGGTTGGTGGCGTTTAATAATTTTATTTAATTCCTTGGAAAGACTGATCAGGCGGTCAGAATAGTCCATGCCTTTGTGGGTTTCAATACAGCCGTAATCAACGACCTCAATCCCTGATCCAACATCAACAATACCCCAGCCGGTCCGGGCAAAACCAGGATCAATGCCAAGAATTCTTCTTGTTCTTTTTTTTGGCATGTATTTTTAATTATGCAAGATTAGAAGAATAATCATTAACATCATCATCTTCCTCAAGTGCCTCAAACAATCTCTCTAACTTTTTTTGCGTTTCTTCGTCAGGCGTGACTCGGTCCTTGGCAATCCATTCAAGCCCAGAGTATTCAATCTCCATATCACCGAGTGCCTTTAAAATATTTTTCAACTTTTCCGGAGCGCAGTAAATTATCTTCATGCTGTCGTCATCATCAATGTCTTCAGCACCGGCATCAATTAGTTTAAGTTCGGTTTCTTCGGCATTGGCCCCCAAGTCTTTTACTCGCACCACTCCTTTTCTTTCAAAAAGATACTGCACACTACCCGGACCAGCCAAACTGCCACCATTTGATGTAAGTATGTGTTTGAGGTTTGAAACTGTGCGGTTCTTATTGTCAGTCAATACTTCAATAATCAACGGCACACCACCTGGACCATAAGCTTCATATAAAATTTCTTCAAGCGCTTCTTTGCCTTCGCCCGTGGCGCGGGCAATGGCGCGCTCAATATTGTCTTTTGGCACATTAGCTGATTTAGCTTGATCAATTGCCAGACGCAATTGAAAATTGGCATCCGGATCTGGGTTGCCTTTGGCTGCCACGGTAATGGCGCGGGCAAGCTTGGTAAAAATCTTGCCTTTTTTTGCATCAGTCGCAGCTTTTTTATGCTTAATTGAGTGCCATTTTGAGTGTCCTGACATATGATTTGTAGGCTAATTATAGCAAAATTACGCCTATTTTACAAGATAAATTGTAACAAAAAACCGGCCGTTCGCACGGCCGATTTTTATTTGTAATTTATTCTTCTTCGTAACCAGTGCCGGCTGGGATGAGGCGGCCAATGATTACGTTTTCTTTTAAGCCTTCGAGAGTATCAACCTTTCCGGTTACCGCGGCATTGATTAAGACTTTAGCAGTCTCTTGGAATGATGCCGCTGATAAGAATGATTCAGTTGAAAGTGAAACCTTACTTACACCAAGGAAAAGCTGGTCAACCTTGGCGCCTTTTTTACCTTCAGCTTCAACCCGGTCATTTTCTTCAAGCCAGATTGATTTTTCCACCACATCGCCAGGCAAGAGCTCAGTATCACCGGCATCTTTTACATAGACACGTGAGAACATCTGACGGATAATAAGTTCAATATGTTTTGAATTGAGTTTTTGGCCCTGAGAAGTGTAGATAAAAAGAATTTCTTTTAAAAGATAATGCTTTACTGCTTCCGCACCCTTGAGGCGGTAGAGCTGCTGGAGATCGAGGTCACCCTCAGTAAGCTGGTCACCAGCCTGCACCTCATCACCGTCTTTTACCCAGATCACTACGCCGGGTGAAATAACATATTCATAGGTCATGGTCTTTTCATAAACCACGCGCACTACTTTTTTGTCGATCTTAACGGTTCCCTCATGCCTGGACGGAACAGCACTGCCGTCTTTTTTGGTAATAATCTCATCACCTTCAAATACTTTGGTGCCGTCAGCAACTTTAGCCTCGTCACCTGCCAAGAGCCGGTACTTGTCTTCATCCACACCTTCGTATTCGATCTTGATAATGCGCTGGCCTGGCTGGTTAATGTCCAGATACTTTTGGCCGGTTGGTGATTCAATAATTTTTCGTTCAATTTTTTCAACTTTGATTTTACCGGCCACGTCGGCAACCACGGCTTTGCGCTTTGGCGGACGGGCTTCGAAAAGCTCTTCCACGCGCGGCAGACCCTGGGTAATATCCTGACCAGCCACACCACCGGTGTGAAATGTTCTCATGGTCAGCTGAGTGCCTGGCTCACCAATTGACTGAGCCGCGACAATTCCCACGGCCGCACCCGGTTCAACTAATTTGTTGTAGGCAAGATCATAGCCATAGCATTTTTGACAAACACCGCGACGAAGCTGACAGCTCACCACGCTTCTCACGTGGGCTTCTTCAATATCGACCTTTTCAATTTTTCTTAAAATTTCTTCAGTGATTAACGTGTCTTTTTTAACAATTACCCGGTTGGTTTTTGGATTTTTAATGTCTGATAAAGTATATCGGCCGAGGATTCTGGTATTTAAGGCCTCGCCAATTTCTTCTTGTATCTTTTTGGTGAGCACAATTCCCTCCTTGTCACCACAATCTTTATCCATAATGACAATATCCTGCGACACATCAACCAAACGACGGGTAAGATAGCCGGCGTTAGCAGTTCTAAGGGCGGTATCAGAAAGACCTTTTCTCGCACCATGGGTTGAGATAAAGAATTCAAGCACGTCAAAGCCTTCTTTAAAGTTGGCCTTAACCGGAAGTTCAATAATATCACCAGCCGGGTTCGACACCAGGCCTTTCATACCGATCATTTGGGTAAGCTGGCCCCATGAGCCACGGGCGCCGGACTCAATCATGGTAAATACACTGCCGGTAGTATCCAATGATTCTTTGGAGAGTTTAATCACCTGCTCTTTAATGTCGGTCCAAACCTTAATTATCTGGTTATGGCGCTCGGCCGAGGTCAAAAGACCCTGGTTATATTGCTCCTGAATCAGATTTACCTGTTCATTACCCTTTTCAATCAATTCCTTCTTTTGGGTAATGTTCGGCAAGTCTCCCATGCCCCAGGAATAGCCTGAACGCGTCACCTCGTAAAAGCCAAGCTCTTTGAGTTCGTCCAAAAGCTCGGCCGCGCGGGCATTACCATAGTATTCAATGCAGAGGCGCACTACTTCACCAAGCTTTTTCACACCCATGGTTTCATTTATAAACGGGATCTTATCAGGAAAGCGCTGATTAATAATGATGCGGCCGACATTGGTTTCCATAAGCTCGGCTTTTGGTGTAAGCCTCACCTTAATTTTTTCACGAATACTGATTACTTTTGAGTTGTAGGCAAAAATTGCTTCTTTTGGATCAGAAAATACTTTTGGTTCACGGCCCTCGGGCGGATCCACCAAAGTACTAATATAATAACAGCCCCAGGCAACGTCTTTGTTGGCCGTAGCAACCGGGTTGCCAGTGGCCGGCTTTAATAGATTGAGTGAGGCAAGCATGATTTCTTCGGCTTCGCGTTTGGCCTCAACCGTAAGCGGCACATGCACGGCCATTTGGTCACCGTCAAAGTCAGCATTAAACGCTGAGCAGACCATTGGGTGCACCTGGATTGCCTTACCTTCAATCAAAACCGGACGGAAAGCCTGAATACCTAATCGGTGAAGGGTCGGCGCGCGGTTTAGAAGCACCACCGCGTCGCGCGTGGTTTCTTCTAAAATATCCCAAACCTCAGGACGATCGCCCTCAATAAAGCGGTTAGCACTGCGGATGTTGTGGACGTACTCCCGTTCAATAAGTTTTGAGATAACAAATGGTTTAAAAAGCTCTAAAGCCATTTTCTTTGGAATACCACACTGATGGATCTTAAGATACGGACCCACCACAATTACGGAACGGCCGGAATAGTCGATTCTTTTACCAAGTAGGTTCTGGCGGAAACGACCTTGCTTACCTTTGAGCGTGTCAGCCAAAGATTTGAGCTGGCGCTTTTTACCAGTCGCTGCCACTACGGTCTTTGAATGGCGGGCACTGTTATCAATCAGCGCGTCAGCAGCTTCCTGAAGCATGCGCTTTTCATTTCTGCAGATAACTTCTGGCGCATTAAGCTCGTTTAGTCTTTTTAAGCGGTTGTTGCGGTTAATTACCCGGCGGTAGAGATCGTTTAAGTCAGACGTGGCAAAACGTCCGCCATCTAAGGCAACCATTGGCCGCAGATCCGGCGGTATTACAGGAACAACGTTTAAAATCATCCAGTCAGGCCGGATATCGTTTTTCTCTAAGCTCTTGAGGAGCTTAATGCGGCGGATCAAGCGATCCTTTTTTGCCATTTTGGAGCGTTCAAGCTCTTCTTCAATTTTTTTGATAGTCTCAGCAACATTAATCTTTTTCAGAAGATAGTATACTGCCTCTGCACCAATATTGGCGCGGAAAATATGACCGTATTTTAATGAATAGTCCTGATAATCAGCTTCAGAAATAATTTTCAATACTTTAAGTTCTTTGAGATCCTTATCAGTTTTACTAAAGTCCTGTTCCAGTTCCTTAAGTTTGTTCTCTTTAATACTGTAAAGCTTTTCCAGCTCAGACTGGAGTTGTTCTTCTTTGATTTTTTCTTCCTGCGCATTCTTTTGCGCCTTTTCTACGTCGCGCTTATACTCGTTGTCAATCATTTTCTTCTTGCTCTTGTATTCACTCTTAAGCTGATCAATGGTAACTTTCTTTGCTTCTTCATCAACGTCAGTGATGATAAAACTGCCAAAGTATATAACTTTTTCCAGTGCCTGGGCGCTCATGTCGAGCACGGTGCCAATTTTTGAAGGCACGCCGCGCAAGAACCAGATGTGGGAAACCGGGGCCGCCAGTTCAATGTGGCCCATACGTTCGCGCCGGACAATCGAATGAGTTACCTCGACTCCACACTTGTCACAAATAATTCCTTTGTAACGAATTTTTTTGTATTTGCCGCAGTAACATTCCCAGTCTTTTGACGGACCAAAAATTTCTTCAGCAAAGAGACCACTCTTTTCTGGCTTTTGGGTTCGATAATTAATTGTTTCTGGTTTAGTGACTTCGCCATAGCTCCATGAACGAATTGCCTCTGGCGAAGCAAGCCGGAGCCGGATGGCGTCAAAGTCAGTTATCTTGATGGTTGGTTCTGGCATATGTTTATCTCGTGCTTATTTTTCTTCTTTGACCTCTTTGGCCTTTTCTTTTTCTTTGTCCCCTTCGTCTGACGAGATGTCGACTCGCGTCCCGTCTTTTAATAATTCCACATCAAGGCACAAACCTTTGAGCTCGCGCACCAAAACATTAAATGATTCAGGGATGTTTAATTTTTTGATTTCTTCACCTTTAATAATCGACTCATAGGCTTTACTGCGGCCGGGCACATCATCAGACTTAATTGTCAGAATCTCCTGCAGGGTATGAGCCGCCCCATAGGCTTCGAGCGCCCACACTTCCATCTCACCAAAGCGCTGGCCGCCAAACTGTGCCTTACCTCCCAATGGCTGCTGGGTAATAAGCGAGTACGGACCAATTGAGCGTTGATGGATTTTATCTTCAACCATGTGGTTAAGCTTCATCATGTAGATATAGCCCACGGTTGGAGTGTGTTCAAACGGTTCGCCAGTCCGGCCGTCAAAAACCGTAATCTTACCGTCTTCAGGAAAGCCGGCGCGCTTTAGCTCTTCGCGAATTGTTTCTTCAGGTACACCATCGAGAACCGGAGTGGCAATCTTATAACCCAGGGCATTTGCCGCAAGGCCAAGATGGGTTTCAAGAATTTGCCCAAGGTTCATACGGGATACCACGCCAAGCGGGGTCAAGATCATATCAACCGGCGTACCGTCTTCTAAAAACGGCATGTCTTCAACCGGCACGACTTTTGAAATAACGCCTTTGTTGCCGTGACGGCCGGCCAGTTTGTCACCGACTTGAATTTTTCTAAGATCAGCAATTGAAATTTGAATAGTTTTAATAACGCCGGGCGGCAGTTTGTCGCCTTCTTCGCGTGAAAATACCTTAATGTCAACCACTTTGCCGTGTTCACCATGCTCAAGGTAAAGCGAGCTGTCACGCACGTCACGGGCCTTTTCACCAAAAATGGCTCGTAAGAGTTTTTCTTCAGCTGAAAGCTCGGTCTCGCCTTTTGGCGTAATCTTACCAACCAGAATATCGCCGGATGAAACCTCGGCGCCGATTCTGACCACGCCGTTTTCATCTAGATTTTTTAATTTTTCTTCACCAATATTTGGAATGTCTGAGGTGATAACTTCTGGACCAAGCTTGGTATCGCGTACATCAACCTGCCAGTTTTCAATATTAATCGAGGTATAGCGGTCATCGCGCACCAGGCGCTCAGAGATAATAACAGCGTCTTCATAGTTGTAGCCGTCCCAGGCCATAAAGGCAACCAGCACGTTCTGGCCAAGTGCAAGCTCACCGTTTTGCATGCCTGGACCGTCGGCGATCAGATCTCCGACCTTTACTTTTTGACCCGGAGAAACGATTGGATTTTGAGTAATGCAACTTGAGGCGTTTGAGCGCTGGAATTTTTTAAGTTCAATTTCATGCTCTTCGCCTTTTTTGTCTTTTAAGCGAACTAAGCCGCCGTCAACATATTCAACCATACCCTCGATTTCTGAAGTTACCAGATGGCCGGAATCTTTGGCTGCCCGGTGTTCAACACCAGTGCCGACAATCGGGGCATCTGGTTTTACGCAGGGCACGGCCTGCCGTTGCATGTTTGTTCCCATCAAGGCACGAACCGTATCGTCATGTTCAAGAAAAGGAATAAGCGAAGTGGCCACACTCACAATCTGACGTGAGGCCACATCCATGTAATCGATTTTTGAAACATCCTCCACACTCGGCTCACCGTGCTTTCTTACACCGGTTTGGCGAGTGGTGAAGTAACCATTCTCGTCCACTGACGTAGTGGCAGAGCAAGTAATGGACTTTTCTTCATGAAAAGCATTTAAATATTCAATGTCATTGGTCACGCGTGGCTTAACTGCCACGCTCTCAAGACCGGCAACCTTAACAAGTTTGGCAGCTTTCTCTTTTGTAATCTTTTCACCGACCGGAATAATAGTTTTGCCTTTTTCATCTTTGATGTCTTCACGCGTAATTTCACCAATTGTGGCCTTAGCGTCGTTGGGCACGTCGTGAACGCATTTGCGGTACGGAGTTTCAATAAAACCGTATTCATTAATGCGGGCATAACTTGAAAGATGGCCTACCAGGCCGATGTTTGGTCCTTCGGGAGTGGCAATCGGGCAGATACGGCCGTAGTGAGTCGGGTGCACGTCGCGCACTTCGAAACCGGCGCGTTCGCGTGACAAGCCTCCCGGGCCCATGGCCGAAAGTCGGCGACGGTGCTCGAGTTCGGAGAGCGGATTAATCTGATCCATGAATTGGCTAAGCTGGGATGACATAAAGAACTCACGCACCGAACCAATCACTGGACGGGCATTGATCAGCCGTCCCGGTGAAAGAGTATTTACTTCAAGGGTGCTCATGCGGTCCTTAACAATACGCTCCATGCGCGCCAGACCGACGCGAAATCGGTTTTGAATAAGCTCACCCACGGCTCTCACCCGGCGGTTGCCCAAATGATCGACATCATCAGCTTCACCCTGGGCAATATTGAGTCTTATAATCTCACGAATGATGTAAACTAAGTCTTCATTTTTGAGGATGCGGTTTTTTTCATCTTCAACAACTTTTTTTGAGGTCTCTAAACCAAAACGAAGGTTAAATTTATATCGGCCGACCTTGCCAAGATCATAACGGTCAAAATTATAAAACATTGAATGAATCAAGCTCTTGGCATTGTCTGGCGTAGCCAGATCACCCGGACGAATTCTTTTGTAAACTTCAATCAAGCCCTCGTCAATATTTGTGGAAACATCTTTTTTAAGAGTTGATTCGATGTAACGGTTGGAGGGGTGCATATCAACGTCTTTGAACGCTTCAATAATCTGTTCGTCGTTTTCCCAGCCAAAGGCGCGCAAAAGTGCGGTCACAGCAACTTTTCTTTTGCGGTCGATCTTAACCCAAATAACATTTGAAGCGTCAGTTTCAAATTCCAGCCAGGCACCGCGGTTGGGAATTAATTTTGCACCATAATATTTTCGACCACGGTTAAATTCAGAAGTAAAAAACGCACCGGCTGAGCGAACAAGCTGGGACACAACAACTCTTTCAATACCGTTGATGATATAGGTGCCGCGGTTGGTCATAATTGGCAAATCACCAAGGTAGATATCCTGCTCACGCTCTTCTTCAGTGCGCTTGTTAACTAATTTGGCACGGACGCGAAGCGGCGCTTCGAAAGTAATATTTTTTTCCCGTGAAGTCTTCTCATCAAACTTAGGTTCGTCAAAATAATAATCAAGTAAATACAGCTCCAAATCGCGGCCAATGAAATCTTTTATTGGTGAGATTTCATCAAACAGCTCCCTAATACCATTTTCCAAAAACCACTGATAGGAATCCAGCTGGACTTGGATTAAATTTGGAAGAGGGATTGCCTCGCGCAGGCGGGTAAAATACTTACGCTCCTCTTCTTTGGGTGGAACGCGTTTAATAATCATAATTGTGTGGGGTGAAAAAATTTTAGTTTGAAAATTTGCAAATTTTTTTAAAAATTGACGCAAAAATAAAAATTACCCAACCAGTACCGGCTGAAGGGTAATCCACTTCACTTGTGTTACTTTTTTCTCATGTTGCCCTGACTTTCCGCCCTAAATAAATATGACTTTTTGACGGAATTTTAGCCAAAAATTAAACATTGTAGTCTGATATTATCATTATAATAATGTATTGTCAAGCTTTTGTGGGCATAACTGAGAACTTGTCAAGACCCTGGGGAATTTTGCTAATTTTAGCTAATTATTTTTAAAAATATGCTTGTCAAGTGCTATTTTGACAAAATTTTCCCCCAGCTTATCCACATTTCAATAATCATCAATAGCATGTCCATCAAATTATTAATTGCCTTTTATCCAAGATGTCAAAGATGCCTGACAAAATTTGCTAATTTTAGCCTAAATGCTTTATTTTAGCCAAAATATTGTCTTTTAGGTCTTGACAGATCTGAGATTATGTGGTATATTAGACTGTTAAAATGAATCATTAGATCTGATCTCTAAAATAAAATAAGAGGAGAGAGTGCCTGCCTGACGGTAGGCAGGACCTAGCATATTTTGTTATGGTTAGGTCTTGAGGCCCTGTACCAAAATAGTCAGGGTCAGAAAAGAGGCTATTTCTCTCTCACGAGCAAGTAGTCTCTTTTTTGTTCATAAAAATTAAGGGATTTAGCAACCACCAGTTTGGAGGAGGCAACTGTTTCGGTAGCCTGTTGAGGAGCAGGTATATCGGACTGAGGCGTCTTCAAGGATATATGAGGTTTAACTTCATTACCCCTTGTCACAGGGATGCCATTTAGCTGAAGGAGTGAATTTTAAAAGCTGCCTTTAGCACGCAGCCTCCAAATTAGTGGCTGTTAAATCCCAGGAAAGATATGGAGGGGTCAACCGGAGGGGAGCAAAGTCCATTGGACTTAGCAAACTAAAGGCGGTTCTAACGAGGTCTCGTCCTGGTCCCAGATATGGGTTTACTAGGACACGTACCTTTGAGGAACTTTCGCTTGTGGCGTGCCTTGTGCACTACCCATAAGCAGACACGCCTCCATATCTTTCTTAAAAATTTACTGCTTCCTACATGGAGGGGAGATAATCTGGGCTAATAAATAATTTTTAGGCATATTGCCGCTATATAAAGCTCAATCCTCTCCATCTAGGAGACAGTAAGGTGCTGCTCTAAAAACATAAGGAGATCCGAAATGAAGAACAGCTCTGTGATCTATACCGAGAAAGAGCTCGAGACCATCGGCCGCCTGATCAGAGGGCGCGCCTCGGCCAAGCAGGCGGTGGTGGCCTTGGCCACTTCGTCATCGTCCGAGGATCAGAAGCAGGCCGTCGAGTCGTTCGCCAGCTGGCGGCGATCGGTCAAGGTGATCCGTCGCCTGCGCCGCGCCAAGGCCGCCAAGATCGAGGCCGTGATCAAGCTCACCCAGGCCAAGTCGGCCCGCGAGATCATGGACCTGCTCGCCGAGGCCAAGTCCAAGCAGGAGAGCGTGATGAGCGAGCTCAACCTCGCCATGGTCCGCTCCTTCCTCAGCTAGACCTACCAACTACCCTACCGTTTCCTTTCTTAGGCCAGAACTCCCTGGTCTAATCCCTCGAGTTTTTCAAACAATTGGAAGACTCAAGAGATCCAAACAACTCTAACCTTTAACCATAGAAAAACGAAGAAGGAGCAGAACAATGCAGGATTGCACAATGGACGTCGCAACGATGATGGCCCTGGCCGGACGCAAGCGCAACTCGAGCCCGAGCGCCATCTGGGTCCCCAAGCCCGTGATGATTCCCCGCCTGCCCGCCCCGGTGGACATGGCGACCGGCGAGATGATCAAGCCGGCCACCATGGACGACGTGCCCGACCTCGGTGACGAGGACGCGGCCCGCCGGCTCGTCGAGCGCCAGAACGCGGCCTAGGACCGGATTCCGCAGCTTCAGCTTCCCTTACTGGGTCAGAGGAACTTCTCTGACCCAGTGCCCCAAGAGTTTTTCAGAAAACTGGAAAGCTCCTGGGGCACGGCCGATAATCGATCTAAAAATCGGTGCCACTACGGTGGCCGAAACCGCCTGAACCGCGGAAACGGATTGGTTGATCACCACCCTGTGCCTTCAAAAAAAATGCCCCTCTGGGGCTTAATATAAACGGGACTTTTTTCAAATAAACGATAGAGAAAGCAAGGAGCAGTTCACGATGAGCGAGAGCACTCAGGGCCAGCCGGCCCAAGATACCCCGGTTCCTTTGCCTCCGGTGAAGGAAGACAAGCCCGCGCGCAGTGGTCCACGAACCACGCGCGAGGAGATCAAGGCGGAAGAGCATCCCCTGACACTGCGCGAGCAGCTCGACGCGGTCTGGGCCGAGATCAACCCCCGGCTCAAAACCAAGAAGCAGCTCGAGGCCGAGAAGCGGGATCTCTTGAGCGAGATCGAGCGCCTCAACCCCGAGGTCACCCGCCAGGAGAGGGCCAAGGCCCCTGAGAGCGAAATCCGCAAGTGTGGACGCGCCCTCGGTGACGCCATCACCCGGCTCGAGCAGGTACGGCCGCATCTCGCCCAGATCAAGGCCGAGCTCTCACCGCTCTTCGAGCGGATGAAGCCGCTCGAGGCCGAGGTCGAGCGTGTCGAAGAGAAGGAGCGCGCTCAGAAGCGCCACTCCGACCATCGCGACCGCGAGGCAATGGCCCGCATGGATCACGCCATGGCCAAGGGCTCAGGCAAGAAGTGCGCAAGAGAGCCTTCGGCAACTGAGCTCAGGGAAGCCGAGATCAAAGAGGCCTTCCAGGCCAAAAAGATCTCCAAGGCCGAGATGCGAGAGCAGATCAGGGAAGCCCGCCGCGCTGCCAAGCGCCGGCGCAAGGGCCAGGCAAACCCTGACAAGCCCAAGAAGAAGGACAAGGACAGCAAAAAGGCCGAAAAGAAGAAGGCCAAGCACGCTGCCTAGCCCTTTCTCATCAACAAGTCCCACCTTTTACCACTCTTTGGGTCACGACTCGTGACCCAATCCCCCTGGAGAGCTGAAAAATTTTCAGCCCTGCAGGGGGAAACCCAAAACCAGAACATAACAACATTTCAATACAGAAAGAGGTGCAACGTGCCAGAGACTACCAATACCCAGAACCACTCGCCCAACCAGATCGGCGTTCTGCTGGATCAGGAGGGAGTGGAGCGCGAGGTGCTCGCGGGTTCGGGCAAATACGGCCCGACCCTGAACATCTTCAACCGCGTGGTCGAGGGACGCCGCAAAAAGGTCTTTTTGACGGTTTCGGCCGTTAAAAAGGTCTTCCACCGCGGCCAGTTCCGTTCCGGCCCGCTCAACCTGACCTACACGAGCTCGGAGGACGAAGAGGACAAGGGCGAAATCACCATCGTCCTGCCGCCTCTGACCCAAGACGGCAAGGTCGCGTCCAATGGCTTCACCATCGTGGTGAGCGAAAAGGACATGGACGACCTGGTTGCCAAGTGCCTCCAGAACCTCAAGGAGGCTGAGGAGCGTGCCTTGGCCCGCGCCAAGCGCGCCAAGGAAGAGAAGGCTCGCCGCGACAAGCGCAAGCGTGATGAGGAGGCTGCCGAGCGCCGCAAGGCCCAGGCCAAGCCAACTCAGCCGGCTCGCAAGTCCAAGCCTCCCCGCAAGAAGCCCAAGGGCAAGCCTGTTTCCGAACGGGAGCTCAAGGACGGCAAGGACGACCTCAAGGCCCACTTCAAGGGCAAGTCATCCAAGAAGCGGAAGCCCAAGGGCAAGCCCAGGCCGCGCCAGGAGCGTCCGGCTCAGGCAAGGCCCGAGCGTCCTACCCGTCCGGTCCAGCAGCCCCGACCGCGTCATCAGGATCGCGGACTCGGTTTCTACGACCAGGACCAGCTCGAGGCTGGCCGCGCCATGATGGCAAACGACGAGGGCTAGACATCTCAAGCATTCCCCACCACTTGCACGACATTTGATTCATCCCCTGAATCTGTCGTGCTCCCTATCGATAACATGAAGCAATTCGTGGGATCGACAAGGAATTCGACAACTCTCAATATCAACAATAGCAAGGAGAACCGCCATGAGGATGAGAATCGTCAACTGGGGCGATGGCCCCCTCAAGGTCGCCCTGATGAAGGGCCAGACGATCTGCACCAGCTGCACCTCAGTCACCGACCCCGAGGGCATCAAGGTCCGCGGCCCGGGCTGCGTCAAGTGCGACCCGGACAAGGGCGTGGACGAGCTCATGAAGAACGACCACGCCGACGTGGACGAGCTCATGCTCGATGCCCAGGCCAAGCTCTTCTTCCACGACGCGGTCGACATGATCGAGCACGAGGACCTGGATCCGGTCGAGGACTGGGACATGGTCACCGAGGCCGAGATCAAGCGCCGGCTCGTGATGGAGGACGAGGAGGTCGACGGAATCGACGAGATCTACGAGTACGACTTCGTGTACTCGGCTCCCATGCCGAACGCCAAGCTCGAGGAGAAGACGTTCAGGCGCGAGTTCGGGTTCGAGATGGTCATGGTCGACGAGACCAACGACCCGGCCGACCCGCTCGATCCGGACGACTGCTACCGGTCCGAGGCGCCGATCAAGACCCTGCTCCGCAACACCGGCCTGGGCGCCGACAAGCTCCTGTTCGAGGACGCGGCCTAGGATTCCTACCCACTTAGGGGAACTATCACATCAACCTACCTTGATAATTCCCCCTCCCAAGGGATTTCTGAAAAATGATTTTCAGACATGCCATTCGGAGAACCCACCTCATTTTCGATACGGAGGCCCGCCATGTGTGAAATCTTCTGTACTTGTGAGCTGCATGATCTGCGCGTTGAAGAAGAGCGCGCCAAAGATCCGAACTTTACCAAGCCGCGCATTCGCAAAGCTTGGCTCAAGAAATACGGTCCAGGAAAAAGACTGCTGTCACTTCGTCCGGTCTGCGAGCTCTGCGAAGAGCTTGAGAGCGACAAGAAGCTTATGGACATTGAGATGGCAATCAAACACCGGGACCTTTCCCGCGGCTTTCGCCGAAGGCCGCGTCCCACCACCGAAGATCCGGCCAGCGCTTCCCAGCCTGGCTAGGACGGATAAAGGCGCTGGCAACCCCCGCCCCTGGAAGCCCTCCCACCAGGGTATGGCCGGACTGCTCCCCGGCCTCCTCAGCGCCTGGGTGAGGCCGTTGCCCCTTGTAGCTTGCGTTGCTCGGGGGAGCACGCCTGACCGGTCGCCCGGTCCAAAGCTCGGGGCACGGCTTCTCACCTCTTGCCTGGTACATCGTACTGATGTACCAGGCAGCTGAATTGAGTGCTTGATATAATCGAGTATTGAATCCAGCTTGTCGTGAGTGATTTCTCACAAAATTATATTGACAACCGCATAAATTATGTATATTATTAATTAGCTAGGAGGAATATTTGGGCTTGAAAGCTGCGAAGCAGGGTAGCTTGCCAGATCGGAGTGCTAAAAGTGCTTCTCCCGTTTACGGGAGAAAATCTCTCTCCTCTGCGCTTTCAGTCTTCGACTCGGCTTACTTGCTGGCCCTGTGACGCAGCTTTTAGCCCAAATAGAAAAAACAGACCATAAAAGGGTCTGTTTTTACTTATGTCAGACCACAACGTCTATCAAGCGATGGGGTCTGGGGGCGAACTTCGCGCCGGTGAAGGATGGACAGAGTTGCCTAGTTTACTGAGAGCGAATGTGAGCCCCCAGCGCTTTTTGCTACTTTTTGGCGACAAAAAGTAGATAATAGAGGCAGGATGATGGAGTATCACTGGCCATGCCTTAGACAAAGATAACACAGAACAATAAGGATTTTAAACGTTTTGGCCAATGCGCCGACGCGGGACGCAGGTATAGAAAGCAGCGCCTACCCCCGCGTCTATCATTCGCTCAGGATGAGAATATGTGCCATTTTTTAGATTGACCCTACCTTATAAAAGAGGTATAATATAGAGGAAATTATCAATTTACATGGGACGGAAAAAGAAAAATAAAGGAGGGTTTGGAAAAATCAATTGGAATCTTGAACCCGACACCAAACGTGGCATTGCCATAATTTTTTTACTGGCAATTGCCTTAATCCTGGGTTTAAGTATTTTTGGCTTGGCCGGATCTTTGGGTGAAAAGCTGGATGATTTTCTGACCAGTGCCCTTGGTTGGGACCGTATCCTCTTGCCAGTAATTCTTTTAGTCTTCAGCTACGCCTTATTTGCACCAAAAAAGCTTAAGCTTAATGCAACAAATTATGCCGGCCTGGTGATTTTCTTTTTATTTTTTAATGCCTTGGTCCACACCCTGACTTTTCGCGGACTTGATTTTGAAGCCGAACGAATTGGCGCCGCCGGCGGATTAATTGGTCTTTTGGTGGCGAACATTTTTATTAATCTGATGGGTTTTTGGGGCGCCACAGTTATTTTGATTGCCCTTTCTGTTGTGGCAATTCTTTTTATTTTTAACACCTACATCAGGCATTTGATTACGGCCGGGACTTGGCTTGGTAATATTTTTGCTAAGATTTTATCAATATTTAAACCAATTGCTTATCTTTTTGGCCGAAGGGATGAAGAAGAGGATGAGGATGAATATGAGGATGATGAAGAGGAGTACGAAGATGAAGATGATGAAGACGAAGAAGAGGAAGAGCAAAAAAGTTTTGCATCAAAAATTATTAAAACGAGAATTCAGCGTCAGCCAAAGCCGCGTCAAGATGAATTTCCATCAGCCAGGCCGCGCCGCGTCCGTGCCAAAATTGATATTCCGATTGATCTTTTGGCAGCTGAGACTGGAAAACCCACGGCCGGCGACATTAAGGCAAACCAGGAAATTATCAGACGAACGTTGGAAAATTTTGGTATTGAAGTCGAAATGGGCGAAGTCTCGGTTGGACCAACCGTGACCCAGTACACCTTAAAACCATCTGAGGGCGTAAAGCTGACCCGGATCACTGGGCTGCATAATGACCTCGCTTTAGCACTGGCGGCTCACCCGATCAGAATTGAGGCGCCGATTCCAGGTAAATCATTGGTCGGCATTGAAGTGCCGAATCAGAGCGTGGCCATGGTAAGACTACGTAAAATTATTGATTCTAAAGAATTTAAAAGCCGAAAGAATAACATGTTTATCGCTTTGGGCAAGGACGTTGCTGGCCGGCCGCATTTGACTGATGTTACCAAGCTGCCACACCTTTTGGTGGCTGGTTCAACCGGCTCAGGTAAAAGCGTTTGTTTAAACTCTATTATCATGAGCCTTTTATACCAGAACAGCCCGGATGAATTAAAATTTATTTTGATTGACCCAAAGCGAGTCGAACTGCCGGTTTATAATGGCTTACCGCACTTGCTGACCCCGGTAATTACTGACGTGCAAAAAACTGTGAACTCGCTTAAGTGGGCAATCAGGGAAATGGACAAACGCTTTGACACGCTTTCAAAAGTCGGAGCCCGTGACATTGCGACATACAATGCTAAGCATCAGGAAAAGCTTCCTTATATTGTAATTATTGTTGATGAGCTGGCTGACTTAATGGTTGCCAATGCCTCAGAGGTAGAGGCCGTGGTGATCCGCTTGGCGCAAATGGCGCGTGCCGTTGGCATTCATTTAATTCTGGCCACCCAGCGGCCGTCAGTTGATGTTATTACCGGCCTTATTAAGGCCAACATTCCGGGCCGGATTGCTTTTGCCGTTGCCTCGCTTATGGATTCGAGAACCATTCTTGATTCAGCTGGTGCAGAAAAACTTTTGGGCCGCGGCGACATGCTTTACACAGCCGCGGAAATTGCCTCACCAATGAGACTGCAGGGTGCTTTTGTTGGCGAAGATGAAATTAAAAAAGTTGTTGACTTTGTCAAAGATAAGTATGAGCCAGCTTCTTATGATGAGGCTGTGGTTGAAAAAGGCAGTATGGGCGGAGCAGTATTTGGCGGCGATATGGATGGTGATCCGCTTTTGCCTGAGGCAGTGCAGGTAATTTTTCAGGCAAAAAAGGCTTCGGCCTCGCTTTTGCAGCGCCGCCTCAAAGTTGGCTATGCGCGCGCCGCTCGTCTTTTGGATCTTTTAGAAGAACAGGGCGTAATTGGTCCGGCTGATGGCGCTAAACCAAGAGAACTTTTAATGAGCTCAATGGAGCAATTTGAAGAAATGGGCGGTGCAGTGGAAGAAGCTGAAGAGGAAGTTGAAGAAGTAGATGATTCTGAAGAAATTGAGGATGAAGAAGAGGATGAAGAACCAGTCCAAGGTATGCTTGAAGAAGAAGAGGAAGACGAGGAGGAAGAAGGCTCGGTTGTACCTGAAGACGAAGAAGAAGAGGAAGACGAGGAGGAAGAAGGCTCGGTTGTACCTGAAGACGAAGAGGAAGAGGACTGGGGGAGAAAGGGCTAGATTCTGTTTATTGGACTCTAGAAATTAATTATGTTAGGTTTTCGTACCAAATCCTTAGAAACTCAGCCAACCCTTGGCGATGAACTGAGGAGCTGGCGGGATAAACGAGGTTTAACAATCAGCGAGGCGGCAGAAAAAGCCAATCTACAGGACAAGTATATCAAAGCGTTTGAACAGAATAATTATGATGAATTGCCTGAAGTTCTTTACGCAAAAAATTTCTTAAAATCATATCTTGAAGTTTTAGGACTTAAGCAATCAAAGTTTTTAAAAATATTCGAAACTGAGTGGGAACTGGCGCATAAAACTCAGCATCCAGAAGATAAAAAACAAAAATCAATCAAAGGGCTCGGGTTATACCAGATGGTTGTTACTCCCCGGTTATTAAAAATTCTATTGGCAAGTTTGTTGGGGGTGGCAATCATTTTTTATCTGGTTTGGCAAATTAATCTGCTTCTCAAACCGCCAATGCTCGAACTCACCTACCCGCCGGATGATCTGATTACTGCCAAAGCGCAGGTTCAGATAAAAGGCAGTACTGACCCCGAAGCAATTATTGAAATCAACAACCAGGAAGTAATCACCGACAGTTTGGGAAGCTTTGACCATACTCTGGATTTGCAGCGCGGCTTAAATATTGTTACCATAAAAGCCTGGAAGCGGCACAGCCGCAGCGTAACTTTTTACAAAAAAATTATTCTTGAATCAAATTAAAAATCCTTAACTTTGTAAATATGCCAAAAGACAAAGATAAGGAGGGGGAAATAAAAACCACTGCCGCGGCTGATGCTGTTAATCAGATTAAAAGCCGCTTTGGTGAGGGCTCCATAATGAAGCTTGGCGAAGCCAAGAGTATGATAATTGACGCCGTACCCACCGGCTGCCTGTCGCTTGACATTGCGCTCGGGGTAGGCGGGGTGCCGCGCGGACGGATTATTGAAATTTACGGCCCCGAAGCCTCGGGTAAAACCACCTTGGCTCAGCACATTGTGGCCGAGGTACAAAAGATGGGCGGGATTGCCGCATTTGTTGATGCCGAGCATGCCCTGGACCCGGAATATGCCAAACGCATTGGTGTAAAAGTAAATGAGCTTTTGATTTCACAGCCTGACACTGGTGAACAGGCACTTGAGATTGTTGAAACACTGGTGCGCTCGAACGCGGTAGATGTAGTCGTGGTCGATTCAGTAGCGGCTCTGACGCCGCGCGCCGAGATTGAGGGCGACATGGGTGATCAGCACATTGGTCTTCAGGCAAGATTGATGAGCCAGGCCCTGCGCAAGCTCGCGGCAATCGTTTCCAAGAGCCAGACCGTTGTGATATTTATTAATCAGATTCGCCACAAGATCGGGGTGATGTTTGGCAACCCAGAAACCACGCCCGGCGGCAATGCCTTAAAGTTTTACAGCTCGCTTCGCATTGAAGTGCGCCGTGCCGCCCAAATCAAACAGGCAGAAAAGATAATTGGCAACCGCGTTAAAGCCAAGGTTGTAAAAAATAAAGTTGCCCCGCCGTTTCGCACCACAGAATTTGATATTATGTACAATGAAGGTATTTCTTTGGCCGGCGACTTGCTCGACACTGGTATCGGCTACGGCATAATTCAAAAAAGCGGCAACTCTTACTCGTACACCGAAGAAAAACTTGGCGTGGGTCGGGAAAATGCCAAGCAATATTTAAAAGAAAATCCAAAAATGATGAACCGGATTAAAAAAGAAATCTGGCAGGAAGTAAAAGCAAAAGCACCAGACGAAAAATAAAAAACGCCCCACAAACGGGGCGTTTTTGAAATATTGACAATATCAATTCGTTATGATAAGACAGAGGAACAAAACAGTACATTAACTCCGCAAGGGAGATAGGCAATAAGGAGGAAAAAATGCCTGAAGCACTGAACCCAGCCCAGAGCCTGCTCAAGTCGACCCTGGATCAAGCACTAAAAAAAGACGTACTCTCCTACGAACACCTGGTGGCCGAGATCGGCCTCAAGCACCTGGTGCGGGCCTTTCCGCGGCAGATGTGGACCCTGATCCACGAGAAGATGGCCGGGCTCCACATCGCGCCGATCGTGGAAGTGAAGGACGACAACCACGGCAACGGCAACTACAACGAACGCGCGGTCGCCTACCTCGTGCGCATGATCGCCAGCGCCACGAGCGACGAGTTCGGCATCGTGCAGTACAAGGACGTGGTCAAGCAGGTCGACATCACGCCGCTCATTCTCAAGTTTCCGCAGGAGTCCTGGATGGCAATCACCCGCGCCATGGCCGGCTTCGGCCTGGCCTACGACCCGACTTCTGACGTGGTCGAAGTCGATGACACACCGGCAGCCGAGGACGACACGCCGGAGGTGAGCCCGGCCGGGGACCAGGCCCAGTCCTAGATCCCGAGTGAGGCACTAAAAATCAACCGAGAACTTTCTCGGTTTTTTTTAATTTTTTAATATAAAAATAGACGCATTTTTTATTACCTGCGTCTATTTATAATCTCTTATGCCCGCTCAACGTACTCACCCTTTTCTGTGTTGACGATAATCTCATCACCTTCTTTTACGAACATGGGTACGGCAAGTTTTAATCCGTTTTCTAGAGTCACTTCTTTGGTAACACTACCCGAAGCAGTGTCGCCCTTTACGGCCGGAGCTGCTTCAGTGACTTTATATTTTATTTTGATTGGTAGCTCGGTGGTCAGGGCATTGCCTTCATGAAATATTACTTCAACATCAACATCCTCTTTTAAGAATTTTACTCCCTCGCCGATTACGTCGGAAGATAATGAAATCTGGTCATACGTTTCCGGATCCATAAAATAGTTATCATTACCTTCGCTGTATAAATATTTCATTTTCTTTCGCTCGAGTTCTTGAATTTCAATTGTTTCACCGGTTTTAAAAGTATTTTCAATAACTTTACCGTCGCGAATATTTTTAAGCTTGGTGCGCACAAAAGCACCACCCTTGCCCGGCTTTACATGCTGAAATTCAATCACCAGCCAGGGTTCATTTTTAAATTTTAGAATCACGCCTTTTTTAATGTCAGAGGTAGTAGCCATACTTAAAAAAATAATATTAAAAACTAAACAAACAGAGCCCCGTTTTTATCCGAGGCTCTGCTTAACAATGTTTATTTGGGAACAAATGGCAAAAGCGCCATCACCCGGGCTCGTTTAATGGCCTGAGCTAATTTGCGCTGATGCTTTGCGCAAACACCGCTTTTTCGACGCGGCACAATCTTGGCATAAGAAGAAATAAATCTTCGTAAGGTCTCAGTGTTTTTATAGTCTATCTCATGGATATTGTTGGCGCAAAAGTAGCAGTGCCTTTCCTGTTTAATCTTTGGTGCTGGTGTCATAATATTGCTTTAAAATGGGATATCCTCTTTTTTAATCTCTTCGCTATCACCGGCTGGCTCTTCCGGAACATTGCCCTCGGATTTTGCTCCGGCGCGGTCAAGCATAATCATATTCTCGCAAATAATTTCTGTGCGGTATCTCTTCACGCCGTCCTGGCCTTCCCAGTCACGGGTCTGGAGACGGCCTTCGATATATACCTTGCGGCCTTTGCCAAGATATTGCGAGCATATTTCAGCTAGCTTGCCCCAGGCAACCACGTTGTGAAACTCAGCGCGTTCCTGACGCTGGCCCTGCTGGTCAGTCCAGACCTGGTTAGTGGCCACGCCAAATGAACAAACTGACTGTCCACCGGGTGTGCTTCGGAGCTCGGGATCACGGGTCAAGTTGCCGATGATCATTGCTTTGTTTAAATTCATATTATTTGTATGATGCGCGGGTACGGTCGTGCCAGAGGCAGATGCGCCTCGGGCGCAAAACCCGCGCTTATTATTAATTAGACCTCCACGTCCTTTTCAAGAATTTCATCCAGTTTTTTATCAAGCTCGTCCAGGTTTACCTTTTTTGGAGCTGGTTTAGGCTTTTCGCGTTTGGCAGGTTCTTTTTCTTCATCCCGGCCAGGTGCTTCATAAGAGACCATCTTAATCTCTTTCTTGGCCTCGCCTTCTTTGGCCAATTCTTTTTCCGGAAGCTTGATTGCCTGATGACGCAAAACCTCGGGCATCAGCCTGAGTTCGCGTTCAATCTGCTGGACCGCTCTGGTCTCCCCTTCAAATTCTATTAAAACATAAAACCCGTGACGCACATGCTTAATTGGATAGGCTAATTTAAGCTTACCCAAATTCTCGTTACGGGTTATCTTGACGCCGGCTTTTTCCAAAATTGAGCTGACCTTTTTTATGATCTGGTCATTCTCGTCATCAGTAAATTGGGCCGGAATAATATAAAGTAGTTCGTATTTCATAAGTGTTCCATGTACGTTTGTCATGGAAAGAGCCTGAGTAATTCAAGCCCTTTGGACAAATTATTTAATTAAGTAACCTCATTTTAGCCTATAACTACTTTCACGTCAAGTGGGAGACTAAGTACCCAAGAAATTAATTGTTAAGGTGCGAATATTCTTAGACTAGCTAATCCTAATTATATTATAAAATTTCGCTAAAATAAGCGCAAATTCTCAATGTTGAAACAGAGAGATGACATTGAAAATATGTAAAATTTGTCAAAATACTAACAAAATACTATAATGGCTTTTCATACGTGTTATATTTCAATAACATGGTACAATATAATAGTATATGAATTCCTACTTTTTTATTTTGGGTCGCAACACTACCCTATCAATTTCTGAAATCGAGTCTGTCTTAGAAAAAAATATTGCGTCACGCATTATGGGTACGGGTTTTTATATTATAGAGAGCAAAGATGAGCTGGATTTAAATGAACTACAGCAGACTTTGGGCGGCACAATTAAAATTGGCGAAATTGTTTTAGAATCTGAAAAAGAAATAACAAATTATCTTAAAAAAAATGCTGGTGATAAAAAGCTGCGCTTTGGTATTAATTTGTACGGCTGTGATCTTAAGCCAATGCAGATTAAAAAGCAGCTAAAGGATGCTGGCATCAGCTCGCGTTTGGTTGAATCAAAAGAAAAAACTCTTTCCAGTGTTATTACACAAAAAGAAATTTTAAATAAAGACGGCATTGAGCTAAATTGCTTTAAAGCTGATAACAAAATATTCATTGGCCGCACCAGAACCTGCCAGCCATTTGAAGAATTTTCATATCGTGACTGGCAAAGACCGGCCAAAGACCAGGCCTCGGGCATGCTGCCGCCAAAAATTGCCAAAATAATGATCAATCTTGCTCAGGCTGATAGAAATGAATTGCTCTTAGACCCATTTTGCGGCTCAGGAACCATATTGATGGAGGCCGCACTTATGGGACATAATATTTTGATTGGTTCGGACATCAGTGAAAAGGCAGTTACTGACACAAAAAAGAATTTTGAGTGGCTCGACGAGCAAGGCCTTACTAAAAATAAGATTGATCTTAAATTATTTCAGACTGATATTAAAGAATTGGATAAATATATTGAGCAAAATTCAATTCAAACAATCGTGGCCGAACCGTTCTTAGGACCACCGTTAAAAAAAGAGATAAAAATTGATGAAATTATAAAAATTAAATCAGATCTAGAGGATCTGTATGTAAGATCTTTTCAAATTTTTACAAAAATATTAAAAACTTCAGGCCGCGTGGTAATTATTATGCCGGTTTTTTTGCAAAAAGATAATATTTATCTTGAAATCTTGGATAAAATAAAAAAATTGGGCTTTACGATCATTAACCCAATTAAACATCTTGATTTTGATCTTCCTGAGATGACTGAACGTGGTGGAATTCTCTACTCAAGGCCGGATCAGCGCGTGGGGAGAGAAATATTCGTCATTAAAAAACAATAATAAATAAAAAATAGACGCTGGTTTCCTAGCCAAAGGCTAGTCTGCCTCAGGCGTGACATACCTGCGTCTATTTTTTAATATTTTTTTAATTATGCAAAAAGTAACAAATGTCGCCGTCTCGGATTTCATAATCTTTGCCCTCGGTGCGGACCCAGCCTTTGGCTTTGGCCGGGGTTTCGCCGCCGGCCTCAACAAATTTTTCCCAGGGGCACACTTCGGCGCGAATAAATCCTTTTTCAAAATCAGTGTGTATCCGGCCGGCTGCCTCAGGCGCCTTGGCGCCGCGCGTTACAGTCCAGGCCCGAGTTTCTTGCGGTCCAGAAGTAAAAAATGTAATCAAACCCAAAACCCGATAGGCACTTATCACAATTCTGTCCAAGCCGCTGTGCCCCCAACCTAGTTCAGTAAGATATTCATTCACCTCTTTGTCGCTTAAGTCAATCAGTTCAGCTTCTAATTTGGCGCAAAACGGAATATATTCACGGCCAGGTTCTAAATTATCCTGCCAAGTATTGTCTTTAATCTGCGCTTCGTCACAATTCACGGCGTAGAGAAATGGCTTGGCAGTCAAAAGATTAAGGTCTTTAATCAAATCTATTTCTTTTTGTTCAAGACCGAGCGCATAAACCAACGTACCCTGCTCAAGTGATTCTGAAATTCGCTTAATTAACGTGATATTTTTTTCCAGTTCTGGTGTAAGCCCGGCTTTGGCTTTGTTCTCAAGCGCCTCCAGCCGTTTTTTTATGGTCTCGAGATCAGCCATGATTAATTCCGTATTTATAATCTCAATATCATTTTCCGGATTAATTTCATTATGGACGTGAGTAATATCCGGATTAACAAAATTACGCACCACCTGGCATACGGCATCAACCTCGCGGATGTGCGATAAAAATTTATTACCCAATCCCTCGCCTTTGTGCGCCCCAGCTACCAAGCCGGCAATATCAACAAACTCAATCACGGTTGGCGTGGTTTTTTCTGATTTTGAGATGGCGCTGATCTTTTGCAGACGTTCATCCGGCACCTCAACAATACCGACGTTGGGTTCAATTGTACAAAATGGATAGTTGGCAATATCAATGTCATTGCGCGTCAGTGCCCGAAAAAGGGTTGATTTTCCAACATTGGGCAGGCCAACAATCCCGATTTTTAATGACATATCTATTAAAACCCCCAATTGCGGGGGTCTTTTAAAATCTTATGGTGGACCCGAGGAGGCTCGAACTCCTGACCCCTACTATGCCATAGTAGTGCTCTACCAACTGAGCTACGGGCCCATGATATGCCCTATTTTATGATAATTTTTGTATTTTGTCAATAAAAATAGGCCCTGCATAGCAAGGCCCATTTTATTTACGTTCTATTATTCTGCTGGCTGTTCTGCCGGACGAGTCGGACTTACCTGTGTTCCGGCCTGACCCTCAACTGGTTCTGGAATTGCCGGCGGCTGAGACGTGCCAAACTCATTTAGATTGTTCAGACGCTGTTCAATTGTTTGATTGCCTGGATTGAGTTCAAGCACTTTTTCAACCTGCTCAATCGCCGCTTCAATATTGCCCTGGTTTTCATACACCGTGGCTAAGAACCAGCGGGCATTGGAATAGCTCGGTACGAGCTCAACTGCCCATTCAAGTGCGTTCTGCGCTTTTTCATTTTCTTCATTTCTGAGATATAAGAGGCCGAGCTGGAATGCCACACCCACGTCACGGGGATCAGCCATTGCCACCTGTTCCATTTTAGCAATTGCGTCACCCAAGCGGCCCTGCCGGTCATAAACCAAAGCGAGCTGATAATGGGCAGGTGCATAATCAAGCTTTACTTCAATTGCCTTGTTAAGGTTTTGTTCAGCCTTGGCCAAAGATTCCTCAACAATTGTTTTGGCTTCAGCTGCGGCATTCTGATCCTCTGACTGAATCAGCGGAGCTCTCATGTCAGCCATCAGAATATAAGTCTTGGCAAGCTCAGTATAATAAACTGGATTTACCGGGGCAAGCTCAATGGCTTTTTCATATCCTTCAATCGCAAAGGCATCCGCACCCTGCACAAACTGCATCAGATTGTAATAGATAAAGCCAAGATTACCCCAGTTATTTACGTCAGCCGGGTTAGTGTCAGCTGCGGCGCGCGCCACCACAATCATGTCATTAATCAGGCCCTGCACGTATTGGGCTTTTTCCTGCGGAACCTGAACGCTTACTTCAAGATTAAACTTTGCCAAGACGGCGGCAGAAAGATTTCTCAGATATGTGTCTTCATATTTATTCAGTCGTACGGCTGAATTTACTTTGGCCAGCACGTCATCAATACTTTCACGATTCTGATCCATGCGAACCGCTTTGGCAAACACGGCCTCGGCATAATAGCGCTGGCCCACCAAGTAAACCACGGAAACTGATGCCACGATCAAGAGAATAAACACAAAGGTCATAGTAAGGGCTGCTCGCGGCGAGACTTTAAACTCAGCCCGGAACCAGTCGCGGGAAATCAAAGCGCCTAATATACCCAAAATTATCCAAAAAGCAAACTCGGTTGAGAAATTTGACGAATACATGAACTTGGCAACCACGGCTAAGATAAATACGGTGCCAACAACAAGAATATAGCGCCAGATTTCTGCGCGCTTGTCCTTAAAAAGATTAATGACACTGCGCACTGCCGCCATAATCACCAGCACCAGCCAGAGCACCACACCGACCAGGCCGGTAGTGGCCAAAAGCGTGAGCACATGTGAATTCGCCCGGTCAAATATTACATTCCAGAAAACCGTATTGTTTACGGCCTGAGAATGATATTGGGTATAATCATAATTAAATGTGCCTGGACCAGAGCCCACGAGCGGTGATTCCTGAAGCGCGGACTTGGCAATATCAAAGCTTGCGCCAATACTCGGGCTGATTTCTGCCGGCAGATTAAGAGTCAACGGCAGATTAATCAAAAGCAGTAAAATCGCGATTACCAAAGTAAGCATGGGCAGCATGAACGAAGGACCAGCCTTAAATTCGCCGGCCCTGACAATAGCAAAAGCCAAAATCAGGACCGAACCGACAATCAGGAGTACCCAGATAATCCAGAAATCAAGCAGAATCAGGGCAATCAGATGCAGAACGGCGCCGACTACTAGAGAAATTTTGGCAATCAAACCCCATTTTCCTCGCGGTACAAATACTTCACCACCAGTCATCATCACCAAAATTAGAGCATTGATCAGAACATAGCCAATAGTGAGGAATATTCCCATGGCATAGATCGTGCCAATGGTGTTAAAGGTAATGGCTTTGGTAAAGTCAGCCCACCACAAGGGATAGGCGCCTAAAATCTGTAAAGCGCCATAAAGCGCGACCAGACTGGAGCTTGTGACAAAGAAATATAAAATATTTCTAACAAACTTGAGGTCGCGCACATTGTTGGAAATAACAAAATACATAATGCTGCAGCAGAGTACGGTCAGAAAACTGAACTGCTGAAGCCCGTCTGAGCCAACAAAGCTCTGAAAACGGTCATCAGAAAACCAGGAGATAATGCCATAACCAACCAGATATAAAAGAACAATTAAGTTTAAAACACCGCGCTTAAACTCAACCTGCCTGAGGGCCATCATACGGCCGAACCAGGCCAAAAGCGCAATTATTGAGACAACAACAAGCAGGGTCTGCTTATTTATCTCAAGCGGATCCAGCGTAATAGGTGAGATCCAAAGCGGAATTAAAAAAACCGCCAAGTACACAGACCAGCGGATAACAAAATCACAAAATTGGACAAGCTTATTTTGTCCGTTATTGTTCTTTTGCCCCGCAGTCCGTGATTTGCCGCGTCTGACAGAGGGTTGATCCTGAGCCAGCATCGGCTTGTCGCTAGCGACAGAGGGTTGATCCTGAGCCGCCGGGGTGAACGGAATAGGCATATAAAAATACCTTAATAATTAGCTAAACTAGGCAAAGATTTTAAAGACCTTGAGACCCTCAGGGTCAGTCCACGCCTCTTTGCCAATGGCGAGGACTGATCCCCAAGATATTGTGATTATAACACGATTTTCAGCTATTTCTAGCAAAGTATCCACAAGACCAAAGACAGGAAAATTGTTTAAAATTAGCTAAAATACTTGACAAATTGGCTATTTATTGCTATAATTAGCCGTTATAATAAAGGCAGAGACCTTTGACAACAACAACTGGGAAATAGAGGAGGAACCCCATGAAAAACACGATCCTGACCATGGCACTGGTTATGGCCGCGGTTGGCTGCTACCACACCAACAACCAGACCGGCGACCCGCCCGAGTGCGTAACTGCCTCAGATTGCGAGGACGGCGTGGAGTGCACCATCGACTTCTGCGACAACGGCACCTGCGAGATGATCGACATGTGCGAAGACCCGGTCGACTGCGAGAGTGCGGCGGACTGCGAGGACGGCGTGGAGTGCACGCTCGACTACTGCGACGCCGGCACCTGCGTTCAGGTAGACATGTGCGAGGAAGCGCCAGACTGCGACAGCACGCTCCACTCGTTCAACCTGGCAACCGAAGCTCATCGGTTCGATGTGGCAACCAATGATGAGGTGGTGGCATTTCTGTGGCAGGAAGGAGCCTACGCTCCGTCCGAAAGCTATGTTGCCACTTTTGACCCGAGTGATCCCCCGGAAGAATTGAGCGGAGTTTCGCTCGAGCCGGAAGAGGATGTTGGGGCGAGAAGCTCCCACATTCTCTGGTACTCAGACCTGCCCCAGGTCTTTTGGGCAAGTATCACCGAGTCTTCGGGCGATTTCTTCGGCAGCCTGATGATGGCGGACTTTGACCCGGCCAGCGGTGAGTTGAGCGAGACGAGTCTGTTCTACGACGACTACGACGCCCGGCTTGGCCAGATCGCCTATCACCCGAGCGGCGAGCTCGGCATCACCTGGAGCGGCTGGGAGGAAGCCACCTCCTACGCCCATGCCTTTTTCGGCCGTTTCACCACAGCCGGCGAGACAATCGAGATCATGGGCCTGAGCGAGACTGACTACAGCTTTGCTCCGCTCATCGAACCGACCAGCAATGGCTACAACTTTGCCTTTACCGGCTACTACGAGGTTGGCGGCCGGCAGCATGCCGCGGTTCGTAAGTACAGCTTCACCGAAGGGCTTTCGGAAGAGCTCATGTTCGACCACGAGGGGGCCAGCTACATTGCCGGTGGTCTGGCCGCTACCGAGGACAAAGATATCTTCCTCTGGTACACTGAGATAACCGCCGCGATCAGGACACTCAACGTTTCCTGGCTCGACCACGGTGAAGAGACTGCCAACATCATGCTGGACTTTGTGGCCCGTGAAGTGGATACCCTGAGCATGAGCGAGACTGACGAGGTCTACGTGAGCTGGTGCTCACAGGTTGTGCCAGGCACGCCAAGCGCTCTCAAGGCCGTGCATATCTCGGCCTGGTCAGTCACCCTGGTGCTTTACCAGGAAATGCCGGACTCAGCGTGCCAGTCTTCACAACTGCTCGAGTTCAATGGCCATCCCATGGTCTTTTGGCTCGACAACAATGCGATTGTCTCCTACCAGAACATCTGCTCGTTGTAACCCGCCTATATTCCCACCTTCTTAGGGCCTAACCAGCCCTTCCACCTTAATTACCCCAGACAGTGTTTGAGATAATTAAGATGTTTAAAAACCACCCTTTTGGGTGGTTTTTGATTTTTAAAAAAGAAAAAGCGCTTTTGCGTTTGTGCACAAAAGCGCTGAGAAGGGGGGTGTTGCGCCAGAACTAGCGCGGGATGGAAAGGAAGTTGAGGAAGGGCAGGTCAGCATCTGACCAGATCGCGATGTGACGCGAGGCCAGTGAGACCATTGCGGTTGCACCAACCTCGTACTCGGGCTCGATCTCGGAAATCACGTTGCTCCCACTTGTCACGAAGAGCGTTTGTGAGTCTCCGATGTCTTCAAGCCAGTGGAACACGGCTTGCGAATCCGAGAGCGCCATGGAAATACTCTTGCCCACGGCCGCATTGCTTCCGAATGTTGACGGGTCGCTGAGCAGAGCACCGGATCCATCCAGGGACACACTCTGCACTTCGGCAGTCTCAACGCCAAACTTCCGGTACAGAAGCTTGAAAGCACCGTCTTCCTGCCAGAACTGCAAAGGACCCTTGGGCGTGCCAAAGTCCAGTGCCTCGACTCCACTGACTTCGTACGTAGATGCATTGAAGTCCTGGAAGTAGAGACTGCCTGAAACATCACTTTCGAGCTGTGACATGACAAAGGCATACCCGGTCTCGCTCTTGGCAATCAGTGCCTCGCCAAAAACCAGTTCTTCTGGCTGGCCAAGCACGATGCTGACTTCGGTCTCGAGCGTCTGGTAGTTCATGACCTTGGCAATGGAAAAGGGGTTAGCCTCTT
>JABAHP010007644.1_pt1 | contig 36217 bp, 27 predicted proteins | sample 7062081 | NCBI WGS metagenome assembly JABAHP01 (sample SAMN14534357, study PRJNA622989) | marine sediment metagenome | biome: marine biome [ENVO:00000428]; feature: marine pelagic biome [ENVO:01000023]; material: deep marine sediment [ENVO:00002113] | place: India: Gulf of Kutch | collected...
AGCAATCCCTTCAGGTTCCTGTCCGGACTCTATCTTCATCCCGGCATAAGGCGGCTCCTGAAGTAAAAGACCCTTCCATTCGCTCTGAATGAAGTAGTATTTTTTTTCTTGGGAAAACAGAACGACATATCCTTCAAAAGGTTCATTTGACTTCGACCCGTACAGCCATCGTCCATCTTTCAGGTCATCGGTCAGGGGAAGGACCTCGGGAAGTGACAGTTCCTCCCTTGCCATGCGCAGCCCCCGGTCAGGCTCAAAAGGTTTAACTACCCGGAAATAATGCCAGTCATGGTCACTGCCGATGTACACGACCCCCATAGGCTCTGGAAAGGAGTTCATCTCCGGGAACGCATCTATTTCACTTGCAAGCTGACTAATGTTTACTTCGCTTACTTTGCACGACGCCAGCATCATGATTACAATGAGCGCCCCGACCATAACCGGAACTCTGGCGCTCATCCTCTGCTCTCCAGCATTATCGTAACCGGACCGTCGTTGATCAGGAACACCTCCATATGCGCGCCAAAACGGCCCCCCTGTACATCGGCTATCCCCTCTGTCCTCAGTTTCTCCATGAACTCCTCATAGGTCTTCTCCGCGATGGCCGGGTCTTCGGCGTCCACGAACGAGGGGCGGTTGCCCTTTCGGGTATCGGCGGCCAGGGTAAACTGGCTTACCACCAGGGCCGCGCCTCCCGTGTCCTTCAGCGAGAGGTTCATCTTGCCCTCGGAATCCTTGAACACGCGCAGGTTCGCCACCTTGCGCACCAGATAGTCCATATCTTTATCCGTATCCCCCTTAACAACACCAAGGAGCACCAGGAATCCCCTCCCGATAGAAGTGACGCGGTCGCCCTCCACGGTGACTGATGCCTCGCTGACTCTCTGTACCAGCGCTTTCATGCCACTAAGATAACACATGAGACAAAGGGGCGGCATGCGGTATAATCTGGGGAACAGGAGGCTCACATGACAGAGAAGAAACAGTTTCAGCAGACGGGTTGGCGCCTTAACGAGCTCATGCAGGAGTTCAGCGATAGTGAGATTAAGAAGGCCCTTGATCGTATAGAGCAGGCAACGAAAGCCATCGAAGCCATGCGTCCGGCCCTCTCCGCCGACATGTCATCCGATGATTTCAGGTCACTGATCGCGGCCGTGGAAGAGTTCGCAGAGGCGGTCCATCGCGTTGGAGGTTACGGCACGCTCCGGTTTTCCGCCGATACCCAGGACCAGGAGGCGCTGGCCTTCATGGGCCGGGTGGAACAACTGGCCACTGAAGCGCAAAACCGCGTCATGTTCGCCGAACTCTGGTGGCGCGGGCTTGAGGACAATGAGGCCGCAAAGCTCATCGAGCATGCAGGGGACACCCGCTATTATTTCGAGAAACAACGCCTGTTCAAGCCCCATACCCTTTCCGAGCCAGAAGAAAAGGTCATCAACCTCAAGGACGTCAACGGTACCAACGCCCTGATAACCGTATACGACCTGATCACCAGCAAGTTCGAGTTCACCCTGGAAGAGGACGGGAAAAAGCAGACCTTTACCCGCGACGTGCTGATGCAGTATGTCCGCGACCCGAGGCCGGAGATACGCGAGGCCGTCTACCGCGAACTCTACCGGGTCTTCGGCGCGGAGGCTTCGGTGCTGGCTCAGATATACAATGCCCGGGTGCGCGACTGGGACAGCGAGAATATAGGGCTTCGCAAGATATCTTCGGCAATCGCGGTCAGGAACCTCTCGAACGACATCCCCGACGAGGTGGTGGACACCCTGCTTGAGGTCTGCCGTACAGAGGCCGGAGTGTTTCAGAAATATTTCAGGCTCAAGGCCGGATGGACAGGGGTGAAAGGCGATCGCCTGCGGCGTTTCGACCTCTACGCACCTCTCAGCACCAGTTCAACAAAGAACATCCCCTACACCGAAGCGGTGGAGAAAGTGCTGGACAGCTTCAGCCGGTTCTCACCCGAGGCCGAACGTCTCGCGCGCCGCGTGTTCGAGGAAGGCCATATTGATTCCGAGATACGTCCCACCAAGCGCGGCGGCGCGTTCTGTTACAGCGTTACGCCGAAGCTGGCCCCCTGGGTGCTTGCCAACTATACCGGAGAGCCCCGGCAGGTGGCCACCCTGGCGCACGAACTGGGCCACGCCATCCATTCCATGCTCGCCGAAGAGCACTCGGTGCTTACGTTCCACTCCGCGCTGCCCATGGCAGAGACCGCGTCGGTCTTCTCGGAAATGCTGCTCATGGACCGCCTCAAGGCGGAAGAGAAGGACCCGCTTGTACGACGTGACATGCTTGCCGGTTCCGTGGACGACATGTACGCCACGGTAATGCGCCAGGCATATTTCGTGATGTTCGAGCGGCAGGCGCACGAGATGGTACAGCAGGGGGCCACCCGGGAGGAACTGGAAAAAGCATACCTCCAGAACCTTGCGGAGCAATTTGGCAACTCAATCGAAGTGGATGACGTCTTCCGTCATGAGTGGATCAGCATCCCCCATATCTTCCATACCCCCTTCTACTGTTACGCCTACAGCTTCGGCATGCTGCTCTCGCTGGCGCTTTACCAACAGTACAAGGAGGGGAAGGAGGGCTTCACGGAAAAGCTGCTCACCATTCTCAGAGCCGGAGGCTCGAAAAGCCCTGAGGGCATTCTCACCGAAGCGGGTATCGACATGCGCGACGCTGAGTTCTGGCGCGGGGGCTTCCGGGTAATAGAGGGCACGGTGGACGAACTGGAGAAGGGAGGGTGATTAAGGTAAGAGAGGTTTAGTAGAATGATGTTAACAATAGCTCTTTCTGTTTAAAACTACTAAGATATTTAACAAAAGTCCTTATCTCTACAAGGAAATAGTTTAAATAGTGGGTCCCTCTGGAATAGAGGGCACCTCTGGTATTGAAGGCAGCTCTATTTCTTTTGGAGCATAAACAGGATTATTTTTACAGAAGTCAAGCAAATGAACTCCTTTTTTGTAATAGGTCAGGTATCGAATATAACGACGCAATTCCGACATATCTTTGTTTTCATTCAAAATCATTTTATTCATCATTTTATATATTTTCTCTAAACGATCTCTGTATTTTTTCTCAAGAATCCTCTGATTTGCGAACTTGCGATAAGTAACGATTCCAATCCGTAAGTACCCAGTACTATAGCTTTCTGGGACATTTCTATATGTAACTAAATATGAAGTAAACACAATACTGAAATCTCCAACCTTTACATTAACAAAAAAGCTTTCTTCTTTATTACTACTATCTGTGTAAATATTATATGCAGTTGTTATATCTAGCCTCTTGTGAGGTTCAAAAGCAAATTCAAGTTCATAATTTAAAATGCCTAACCTTGGATATCTCTTCACAAATTCAACAACCCTACAAAACATTTCCATATATGTTAATTCGGATGAACGAGTAAGTATTTCTCTTGCACTAAACCCCCTCGCCTGAGCCACAAGGTCACCAAGCCCTCCTGAGGCCGGGGTCCCGGCGCCGTCAAGGAACACATTGGCAAGGCGTTCGGTCTCCCATGCTGATGGAGGGGTGGACTGTCCATGGATATCTGACGAATCGAAAACCCCTGTGGAAAGGTTTCCCAAGTCCATATCCCGGACGATCCCCTCTGTCACGCCCGCGACAATACTGTCGTCCTCACGGTCCAGTGAGCATACTTCTTCCCATGCCTCGACGGTATTCTCCCCGACAAGCCTCTCTGTATCGGCTGGAACGTAAAGCGGCTCGTGGTACGTATTATTACTGTAGTTATTTGAAGTTCCCCCTTCTGAACCACTATCCCAGTTGCTTCCACCAGAGCCTCCACTGTCTCCAAAAAGAATGCCTCCCAATGTAAAAAGCCCCCAAATACCCAGCATTGCAGCAGTAACAGCCTCCAGACCGTAGGGGTCGATATATCGAAGAGGGTTGTTCCAGGCGTACACATACCGGTTTATCATCGAGAGCGGACGTTTCTGGTTTCCGATGGCAAGGTCGGGCTGGAGGAAGCGCCCTACGCCAGGGTCATATGTCCTTTTCCTGAAAAAGTACGTGCCGCTCTCCGGGTCCCATTCCCTCCCGGCAAAGCGGTATGGATTGCTTATCTGCTCCTTTTCGACCAAAAGGTTTCCGAAAGGGTCGTACCGGTACTCGCATACGATCTCTCCGGTGCTGTCGAGGACTTTCTCCACACTTCCCAGATGGCCTCTGGCAAAATAATATACCTGCCCGTCCTCGATGAATCCCATTATACCGTCCAGATTGGTATTGTGAATGTACTGCCTTTTTATGCTGAGATCCGCGTCCAGCTCAAGCAGCACGTTCTCCCGATCGTATATGTACCATGTTTCCACTTCCTTCAGCGGCTCGTCCCGGTATGCGACCTTCTTATATATCCTTCTGTCTGCGGGATCATACCGATAGACAGCCTGCACAGAGGACTCCGATCCTCCGTCCATTCGGGTATATTGCGTAAGCTGTCCCTTCGGGCCGTATGTATAGAGATGGACTTCCGCAGGGTCGGCCTTCGACGTTTTCCTGACAAGGTTCCCTCTTTCGTCATATTCATACTGGAAACGAGGACATTCAAGGAGTCTTATCTGCTCTGCATCGTACTGATAAATTCCATCCGGTCCGGAAGTCCGGTTACCGGTGTTGTCATATTCATAGAGCAGTTCCAACGCGCCGGACCTGACGCTCACGAGCTGTGCGTCAGGGTCGAAGCTGAAATCCGACTCGTCCTCGTCAAGAACTGTTTTTATGATATCCCCGCCTGAGTCGTACTGAAACTCCCGTGTACCAATAACACCCTGTTGTCTCGTATCGTTCAGTGACCTTAAGGCACCTGAGTCATAGTACTGAAGTTCCGTCTGAAATACATCCGGACGGGTCAGGCCCACTACCCGGCCCTCGGGGTTCCGTTCGAGGACCGTCTCGAACCCGCCGCAACTGATACCTTCCAGTCGTCCAGCCACGTCATAGCGGTACACGATCGGCTCTCCGGGTGAGTTCACCTGGAGTATCCTTCCGGTCCTGTCAAGTTCATACTCAACAGCAATGGGGAAATGCTCCGTTATCCAGTGATGCTCACCAGTTAGACGACCGGCTTCATCGTATATCTTTGTTATGGTCGAGTGCCCGTTATACGCAGCCAGGAGGCTGCCATCGGAATTGAACCGCCTCCTTGCGACCTTATCGCCTGATACCTCGGTCATAAACAGACCGTCCATACTGTATTCGAACGCCGTAACCGAGCCGTCAGGATATTGTCTCGACAGCATTCGCCCCTCGTCATTATAGGCAAATTTCCAGGCCCGGCCCGCGGGATCTCTCAGTTCCACCAGATTCCTTCTGATGTCATAGATGAATTCATGAATGCGACCGGCGGCGTCAGTTACCTTCACCATATTTCCGCGTATGTCGTATTCATATGACGTTTCCCCGCGGTGCTCCACGACCTTTACCAGACGGTTGAACAGGTCATAGCCGTATCCGGTTTCCCGCCGGTCGCCCGATTTTTCCACGGTGACAGCACCGGCGTTATTACGAACAAATTCGATGAGCCTGTCGCCCCGTTCCTCCCTGACAAGATTACCCATGCCATCATATCCGTAGCTCACCGTAAAGCCTTTGTCCCTCACGGAACTCAGCAGCCCCTGTCCATCCCGTGTCCTTTCCACTATGGTCAGGCCCTCACGGGAGATACCTGTCATGTTCCCCCGCTCATCGTAGGTAAAAGAGGTCTTTCTGCCCTCGTAGTCGTGTGAGAGAACCTTCAGCCCTTCGTCGTTATACTCAACAAGGCTCGACGCTTCAAGGAATGAGTCCTCCATTCCCGTCCGATCACCCCTGTCGTTGTAGGAGATGCTCAGACGCGACCCGGTAGCCCTTTCGATCAGCATGGGAAGCAGACCGACGTTATACTCGATGCGAATGTCCACACCTCCGGCAATATATTCCATAAGCCGCCCATGCTCTATCCTGAAAGACGAGGTGTCCCCCTCTGGACCCCTCTTCTGAACATAGGNNTCCTCCCCGGAAGGCTCCTCGCCTTCGTTCGACAATTCGGAACCATCAGCTGGATACTCAAGGCTGGTATCCGCTCCATCCATCGATTGCGAGAGCAGCTTGCCGTGCTGGTCATATTGATAGCTTATCTCGGTCCCGTCCTCGAGGACCTTTTTCAGAAGTCTCCCCTCACTGTCATACTCAAGCGCCCTTTGTGTACCGTCAGCCCTGTTAACACTGGTCAACATGTTGTCCGTCATATCAAAGGACGTCTTCCTTCCCGTATGGTCGGTTATGCTTTTCAGAACTCCATCGTTGTACTCGAAGTCCAGCTGAGCCCCGCCGGGATAGGTAGCGGAGGTCAGGAGGTCATCCGTATAGTGATACTCGACACGGTTTCCGTTGCGGTCAGTGGTACTCTGGTGCAGTCCTCTCTTGTCGAAGACCACCCGGGTGCCATCCTTGTATTTTCTCACCCATGTGCCGTCCTCTCTATGGACAAGGTCAGACCGGTAATACCCCCTGGGGGGCAGGAATTTGGTGTTCGAGAGTTTGTTGATGCCAAGGTTCACAATCCTCAAAGACCTGTGGCCGAAATCGGAGATGAGAAGGTTCCCGCCCTTACAGAACAGAATACCCTTCGGGCTGCTCAAAGACGCCTGGAGCGCTGGACCTCCGTCGCCGGTCATAGCGCTTGCCGTCCCTGTCCCCGCTGCCACGTCGATATAACATTCGGGCGTGACGATCAGAACCCTGTTCATATCGCCCTGGCAGATGAATACATTGCCGCGTTTGTCCACATCTATTGACGTCGCACCTATGAGTTTGTGTATACGGGCGTCCACTCCGGTGTCTATAGTTCCCTTATCCAGTACGGGAGAACCTGCCATGTGGGTATAGTAGCCGTTGCGGTCCAGCCTGCCCACCGCCTGCTGGTTCCCGACCACGTTGAACAGTACATAGAGATCGCCCTTTTTTGTAAGGGCTATGTCTATCGGTGCCCTGAGATTTACCCTGGCCCCATCGGTTACCGCAGGGTCGTACTCCGGATTGTCGGCATCAAGATCGGCACCAAGGAGTGTTGTCAACTCACGGGTCTCAGGATTGAATTTGCGGACCCGGTTGTTACCTGTTTCCGCAAAGATCAGGTTACCGTCTCTGTCTATGGCAAGTCCGCCAGGAGTATCCAGCCAGATTCGCTCGTTATGTTTCTGTCCCCACTGATCCTCTGAAATGTAAATGCCGTCCCGGCTTAAACCGGCCTGGACCCTTCCACCCGTCCCCGTCGCCTGCTCCCACTCCTGATAATATTCCATGGTCATCGGGACGGGACCCGGATCCCTTCCCTCCGCCAGAGCCCTCTGATATTCCATGTACTCAGCATCGGTCAGGTCACGGGCAACCCGATTGCCGTTCGCATCAAAATACCTGATGTCCACAGCAGGCTGAATATAGTCATTTGTATCTGCAAAGCCAAGAGCAATACCAGATCCATGACCAGGTACGCACTTGTAAATTCGGTGAGCATGTGAATCCGAGATATAAATACTCCCTTCCGGGTCAACGGCCAGGCCGCTTATCTCAGGCTCAATGGACTGTATAACCTCCTCAAAGTACTTTTCACCACTCAACGGAGGTACAGGCTTTAACGGCTGTGGTGAGTTGCCGAAGGTCGCCCCGGGCACCCTTTCGATCCTGTGAACTCCCCCATGCCTGACCACCCTGACAGGTTTCAGATAGAAATCAAGCATCTCTATCTTTCCATCCTTTATCCGGTGAATGCCATGGTCTACGAAACGCGCTCCACTGGGTTGTTTACTCCTGGGCGGCTCAAAACCAAGCAACCGAGTTAATAACCGTACTGCATACGCATCTTTACACCGTTCGAGGAAATCAACCCCTCTATATCCTTCTATAAAAAACCTTTTCCCGCGCACCTCAATCAATCCTGAAGCCTGTTGGAGTTCTTCCTCGGAAGGATCCCTCCCCATGCATTTTTCATAAACGGCACGGACAAAAGCTTCATTGGTCGGGCACATGGCCTCGAACTCTTCCGACAAAATGAGTTCATTTACGAAGAACTTCTCCTCGACAAGGGGCTCAAGTGTCCTTTTGTACGATGCAATCGCGTTGTTGACCTCATCGCCGTTTGGCTCTCTTTCCAGTATTAACCGGTACCAGTCCCTGACATAGGCACCCAGATATACGCTACCAAGGAATCGTCTGGCAAAATTGTAGTCATTCCCTCTTTCCAGTTCGCCCCGCCAGAACACCAGTTCTTCACCGGTCGGTTCTCGTTCGATAAAGTCATTGAACACAGCCCTGATAAAATCATCACTATTCCCGGGGTGAAGTTCCCGATACTCGTCAGACAAGAGTATTTGTAGGATCAAAGACCCGCTTATTGGAAATAGAACATATACGGCACGTAAATCATAGACCTGCTCAAGCCAGTATGTGTTCGCATTTATCAAATTCGGGTCAGACTTTTCTGCTCTTGTGGAAACATATATCGCGCCGTCCTCTCCTTTGGCAAAGACACCATACAATCCATGGGCAACTGCATTTATCTGGTCACTGATGGTATAAACGTGCTTGCCCTCGGGGCCGGTGATAAGTGCCCGTGTAAACCCAAGGGGATAGAGGCGCTGTACCTCGTGGAAACGCCATCCCCTCCCGAATTCGCTGTGAACCAGGTTGTGGACCATGACAGAGCCGGCATTGTTCTGGAACATGAGGTCGAGCATGTCGCTGTAGGCGAACTGTGACTGATATTCCGGGCCGTTCCGGCGCAGATCGCTGGCACGCTCTATCACCTGAATCGCCCCCTTAACGGCCTCCTGTTCCCTTTCAGAAGATATTTTGTCCAGATTGGATTTGACCCATTCCAGCCATTCGGAATTCACAAAAGCCTCTTCTGCCATTACCGCGGATTGTGTCGCCTGATAGGTACGTCCCGATATCTTATATTTGGACAAAAAAGAATACAGCCCGGTGGGATAATAGGCACCACTGGATGATTTCGGCTCAAGGTGATAGGTAATCTGCATGTTCTCGGGCAGCCTGGGATAGACCTCGCGGTTATCTTCCTCCCCCGGTCTGGGCTCCGGGCCTATCTTCGTGAGAGGGCCTTTCAGAGTGAACTCGCCCGTGTCCTGGTCACTAAACCAGCAGCGGGCCGTTATGGATTCAGGCCACAAAGCAGAGAACCGCTGGACCTTGTTGCGAATTTTTATCTTGTAAAAAAGGGTTTCCCTGATACTGGTATGGTCGGCCTCAAGTTTAAGTTCTATGCCGTCTACCCATCTGGACTCGGGCATGGGAATGACAGGGACATCCTGTCCTTCGGGCACAAAGAAGGGCGCTGATTCCACCCGTGTATCAAAAAGCCTCTCGTTCACTCGCTTATATGCATAGACCTTCTCACCCGGGAAATTATACTCATAGACCGGCTTATATCGAAGAAAGGCGGCATAGTAATAAACCGGCGCTACTCTCTTGCCTTTCTTCTCCTCGTCCACGATTATCCGGTCAACCAGGGTCTGGGGGGTCGAGGCTATTTCTTTGAGGCCTTTAAAGACGCCCGTGATCTTTACCATGGGGGCCGCAGCCAGACTGCTGTATACGAGAGATGGCCGGAACTGCCGGTTCATGCTCCTGAAGGCTGGCAGGGTAATGGACGTTTCCAGTCCCCCCTTCAGGGCGTCGGCTCCGGGCTCATTGATGTCCTCCTGCAGCATCTCGATGTTCGCCCCCAGTGGGGCCACTGTGGCCATGGAAAAATGGCGCAATCCGAGGCCGGGCATGGTCTCGATAGACTTTCCATCCTTGCTGGTCTTCGCAAAACCACCGAGGCACCATCTGCCGCGCTCCTTGTTATACGTGACAACAACGAATTGCGTATCTGGGTCGGCTTCCAGATAGTTCGGGAGCGTCAGCTTTATGACCGCATTGTTTTTTACCTTCAGCCCGGAGGGTTCAAGCCTGGCAACCTGCCCGGCCGGGACATACTCGGGCAGCTCCATGGGAATCCTCTCGGACGAAACGAGTGAAACGGCTATCGCCTGCTCACTGTTCTCAGGGAATTCCAGATCCAGTGAGCTGCCATAGGATATGCTCATCCCTGGACATTTCGGATTCTCAACTATCGTACTGCCGTCTATCTCAGTGGTCAGCATTCCTTCAGAGGTCAGAACAGGTAAAAGACAGATGGGTTTGTCCTGCCTGGTTATCTTCCCATACTTTGTAATAGCCTCGATAAAAGCCGGTTCATATCTTGATGAAGGCGGAATTATCTCTATAAGCAGCTTCCCTTCCGGAACTCCAGTCAAAATGAACTTCCCCTGAGCGTTGGTCACCGTGGAGACGGACGATCCCGACTCGGCAACCCGGACCCCTGCAATGGGATTACCCTGCGGGGTGAGAACCGTACCGGTGAACGTTGCGGACGTCGGTTCGGTTCTGAAAACGGTCAGGCTTCTTGATCGTGAAACGTTCTTTGCCTTATCAACCGCTTCGGCCACTATCTCGTTGGCACCTATCTGAAGGGGCAGTGTGACCGTAAAGGCACCCGCACTGTCTGCTTTTACGGAAACACCGTTTACGCTGAGTTTCGAGAGGTGCTTTTCCTGCACAGCACCGGTTATCTCTATCTCCGGGGCCTCGGTGCTTTGAAGGTCAAGCGAAGGATCGAGGACGATCACCGGCGGGGTCCGGTCTGATACGAATTCATATTCCAGTGATACAGGGTTCCCTGCTCTATCAAAACACTCCAGACGTACCGTGTTCGTCCCCTCCTGAAGACTCCTGATGAGATAGTCGACGCTCCGGGGTGTTTTGTTTATCCTTTTGCCTATTTTTCTGCCGTTTATGAAAAGAGCCGTCCTTTCAGTATCGATCCCGGAACCCGAATCGGTAATGACCGCACTGAACGGGACGGTACTCTCCCCCAGTATGCTATTGGGCTGAGGGGTGAGCAGTTGGACCGTCGGGGCCGTTGTATCGACCCGGAAGTGACGTGCCACTTCGTTGCGGTTGCCGGCCCTGTCCGTCAGAATAAGCCGTACCGTATGCTCTCCTTCGGACAGGTTTTCTTCTGTTTGATAAGAGATCGTATTGTCAGCGAACCCTGCAACGGATGTAACATCCTTCTCGTCCAGATAGAGCTGGTATGTGTCGAGCCCGGAATGCGGTTCCTTTATGAATTCCTTCAGGAGAACTTTCTGTAAAGCTTTTCTGTCAAAGCAGGTATGGATAAGACGGACCTGTTCGAGGAAGTCATCGATCGCCTGCTCGTCCTCATTGGAATTTGATAGGAGAAATTCTTTTGTAGAAGTGACCAGTTCCGGGATGGAATGATAAAGCAGCTTCTCAAACGAACGCACGTCAAATCTCAAATTATTGATAAGCTGCACCTTGGTCACCATGTCCAGTATCTCGGATGGATGTAATCCTTCTATATATATCGTCCTGTAATCAATATCAAGAAGACCGTATATCTGAAATATCCCTCTGTTATTCAGGCGCTCTCTCTTTTTGATACCGACTTCAGAAAGGTCCTTAAGGGACCGCTGAAGGACTTCGGGGACCTGAACATCGCTAATCCTGATCTCGATTCGTGGCAGGGCACTAGTAAAGGAGCCGGGACTGGGAGTCCACTCCTTTACTTCCGGCGACTTTAAATCTATAAGGACTTTCTGGGTTATTTTGCTGCTGGTCTTTCCGGAGAGGTCCGCACACTGGACACTTATGCCGTGCTCCCCCTGAAACAGGTCTCTCTTAAGCGATACATTAAAATAGCTCCACTTTTCATCCTGATCCGGCAGGTCGGCAACATTGGTATTAATATCGAAAGGCTCTATTTTCCTGACAGAGGCATCTAGACGCTCCCTGTCATCTCTGGTGATCTCAAAGGATTTAATATTAACATCGCTTCCATGCCTGATAACTGCGATATCGAAAGTAATCAGAACGGTATTTAATACTATCTCCGGGGACCGAAGTACTATTTCGGGGGATTTATTCTCTTTCCCCTGTTTACTTGCGTGTTGTTGAGATTGACCGGTTCGGAGCTGTCCTGATCTGCTTTGTTTTGGCATGGTCCCCCCACTAGGCCACCGTTTTGAGTATTTTATATCAGATACATGTCATGATTGATTCACCACCCATGGTAGCTTTTTCGGGTTTAGTTTTTCAAGCAAATAATTTTCCCATTTTGCATACTGACAGGCTTACAGTTTTTAATCGGGGAAGGTTCGAGTGGTGCACGGCATGCAGGATTTTGATTACGATTGCGCCCGAGCAGTAACCGAGGTTGCTCAGGGTTTCAGTCTCTATCATTCCGGGGTGCAGGTCAAATTGGCATTTCGGGATGTTTTCGTGTCATTTCTCTGGAAATCTCCATGGATATTTCTTATCCATGCACCGAACAAGTTCTGAAACTGATTTCCGCGCAAAGGTCAAGAACTCGCAGCCCGGCGTGAGTCAACTCTTTTCATGACTGCACCAACAGCTTTATTCTATGGGAATCGTTCCTGTATATTAGTTCTATACCAGACCACCGGCTGAACGTAACGCTCATGGTTTGTGGTCAATGGAAGACCATCGTCTGCAGAATAAGATGATCTGCTATGATAATTACACGGGCGACGATAGACGACGCAGAGGGAATCCTCACAATACAAAAACTGGCTTTTCAGAGCCAGGCAGAGCTCTACAACGATTATTCCCTTCCTCCTCTCATCCAGTCAATTGAAGAACTTAAAACTGATTTTGAAAATCAGGTTTTTCTCAAGGCCATGCTTGATGGAAAAATAATTGGCTCAGTGCGTGCGCACATGGAGCAGGACACATGTTTCATTGGAAGACTTGTCGTCCACCCTGATCATCAGAATAAGGGCATCGGTACGAAACTCATGATTAATATAGAGCACTATTTCAGCGATGCCAGAAAATTCGCGATATTCACCGGACACAAGAGCAAGAAAAGCATATATCTTTATCAAAAACTTGGGTATCGGATATTCAGGAGTGAAGAGATAAAAGAGGGATTGACGCTTTTGCACATGGAAGTTAAAAGGTAAAAAGGGGGAAATGCTTGAGCATTATTCATGCCCGGGATGCCATACGCTGAATTCCGCCTATGACCTGAAGTACCGGAAATGCGGGAGGGAACCGAGCTGCGATTATGTCGAGCAGCACAGAGAGAATATCACCCGGCATCTGGCAAAACGGTGACAGGATATCGTCATCTGTCCCGGGAGTTCCGTAATCTGATATAAACGGTAATCTTTCATAAAACAGGGTACTGACATGAACGATGAACATTTCATTATCGAGCGCGCTCCGACACCGGAGGAGTACCGGGAACTAAGGGAGGCCGCCGGATGGGGAAGCGCAGACGCTTCCGCCACACTGGCGGGACTGAGCAACTCTCTTTTTTCCGTCTGCGTACTGTCTGGAGACAGGGTCATNNCATTGGATGCGGGCGTATCGTGGGAGACGGAGGGATATATTTCTATATCCAGGACGTGATCGTATTGCCGGAATTTCAGGGACAGGGAGTCGGCAAACGCATAATGGACTCTCTGATGGAGTATCTGGAGGAAAATGCCAACTCCAGGGCGTTCATCGGTCTTATGGCGGCAAAGGGAACTGCGGGATTCTACATGCGGTTCGGGTTCAACGAGCGCCCATCGGAGGGGCCCGGGATGTTCATGATAATGGAATAAGCATGGGAGATTACACTATCAGGAAGTTCTCATCAGGCGACAAACAGGCGGTCACAGACATATTCAACTATTTTGTCGAAAACAGCTATGCCGCCTATCCGGAAAAGAAGGTCGGCCCTGTTTTTGTCGAGAAACTGAAAGACCCGGTCATAAACGGCTCTTTCTATGTCGCGGAGAACTCACGCCAGAACATAGTCGGCTTCGGGCTGCTCAAAAGACATCATGCCTACGAGGTATTCAGCAGGGCAGCCGAACTGACCTGTTTCATTCTCCCTGAGCATGGCCGAAAAGGTCTGGGCTCGAAGCTTCTGACAATGCTGACTGGCGATGCAAAGAAAGCGGATGTCGATACCCTGCTTGTGCATATATCGTCGCTGAATGAGGGCAGCATACTCTTTCACCAGAAGCACGGCTTCATGGAATGCGGAAGATTCAAACATATCGGGAGAAAGAATGATAAGGACTTCGACGTCATCTGGATGCAGAGGTTCATATGAAGACCGATGCCGGAATAAAACAATTCTTCCCTGTAAATGGAGAAAAAGCCAATGAGAGAATTTTCTGAGTTCATGAAAAATCCCGCAAACCGCATCGGCATGGACTCCCAGTACACCGAGGGAATTGAAGGGTACGTTTTCAATGGCGCGGATGAAAGTCAGATGGCCTTCTGGACCCATTACGAGGACAGGGATACAAAAGAGCATACTCATTCCTATGACGAGTATTTTGTGGTGGTCCATGGCCAGTATACGGCCATTGTCAACGGCAGGGAAGAGCTGTTACGGGCCGGACAGGAATGCCATATCCCGAAGGGCACACCTCATTCAGGAAAGGCCGTCGCAGGCACCCGCACCATTCAATGCTTTGGCGGCAAGCGTATATAACAGGCTCGGGGAAAGGCCGGGGCAGTGACGACTCTGTAGATTTTCGAAACGAACAGATATGTAACGGAGAAAGACGATTACTTCCGCTTTGACCCTGAAGCTTTCTTCTTCGCCTTTTTCTTCTTCGAATTCCGCTTCCAACGCTCCTTTTCCTTCATAAGGTATTCCTCAAGCTCGAAGGGGTCGGTAAAGAGTATATCGTACCAGTCGTCGAAGCGTTCACAGTACGGGGGTTTGTGGTCGCGGCAGGTATCGAAACGTTTATCGTAGATGGTGCAGAGGTTGTTTTCGTCCAGGAACTGGCAACGCCCCTTGACGATGAGATGCCAGCGGCGGTTCCGGATATACACTCCCACGCTGTCGTAGTTGAGGTGCCACATGAGGTCCTCGATCTCCTTGCGGGTCGTAGGCTTGAGGATGGTGACGGAGAGATCGTGGCAGCACAGTGCGGGGCAGTCCCCGCAATCCTTGAGCGTTGCTTTGTCTCCCGGTGTCTTCTTGTTTATGGGTGAGAGTTTTTTGGATACGAAAGTCATGCACTATTATAGAGAAAGCCGGTCCCTTCGTTCAACACGCATGACACTAACCTTTCATCATGTTATAGTCAAGCTATAACTCAAAAACGAAGAGAGGTGCTCCATGAACCGCGATGAAGTACTGAACATCCGCAAGCCAGAACACGGAGTGGATCCCATCTTTCCACTGAGGTGGTCGCCCCGGGCCATGTCGGGCGAGCCACTGAGGGAGGCAGACCTGCTGAAGCTCCTGGAGGCCGCCCGATGGGCACCCTCGGCATTCAACAACCAGCCGTGGAGGTTTCTCTACTCGATAAAGGACGACGCAAACTGGCCTCTGTTCTACAGTCTCCTGAGAGGGAAAAACGCCCTATGGTGCAAGAACTCCGGTGCCCTTTTCGTCATGGTATCGAAGACCACCTTCGACGAAAGCGGGAAATTCGCGCGCACTCATTCCTTCGACATGGGCGCGGCGTGGATGAGCCTGGCGCTCCAAGGTTCGCTGTTGGGTCTGGTGGTGCACGGCATGCAGGGCTTTGATTACGACCGCGCTCGCGATGAACTCCACGTGCCCGACGACCATCAGGTGGAGGCCATGTGCGCGGTGGGGTATCCTGGCAGCCTTGACCTCCTGCCTGAGGATTTCCATGAACGCGAACGGCCCAAGGGGCGCAAGAAGCTGAGCGACATCGCCTGGCCAGGCGGTTTCTGATCGAATCCATGCACACCCCACTCGACGAACTGGAGGAACTCCAGGCCGAGATAGCCCGGCTTCGCAAGGCGCTTGCCGCCGCAGCGCCCGATCTTGAGTCCATGCTCAGGCTCAGGGGCTTTAATATTCACGTCAAACAGCAGGATGACGACCTCCTGCTGCCCGGTCCCGATGAGCAGGACGCTTTTTTCGAGCAGATGAAGCGTTACTCCTTCCGGCTCTTCCTCCGCGATGTCATCAAGTACCAGGACGGGTTCACCCTGAAGGAAGTCTCGCGTTACGCCTCACGCGACGCAACCGGGGACTTTATCGAATACCTTGGAGAGCTGGGACTTATCACAGGCGAAGGCGAACATTACCGCCTCAGCCGCCAGATCAAGAGTTTCGGCTCAACCCTCGAGTGGTTCATGGCCGAACTCTTCCGAAGGGAGTTCATGACCGAGGCCCTCTGGGGGCTGAAGTTCAGGGGACGACCGGTGGGCGGCGACTACGACCTCATCGCCCGCCTTGACTGCTCACTGCTGTATATGGAGATAAAATCCTCTCCGCCCAAGCAGACCTACCAGAGTGAGATAGAGGCGTTTCTGGACCGCGTGGACGACCTGCGCCCCGCGGTGGCCGTGTTCTTCATGGATACGGAACTGCGGATGAAGGACAAGATAGTGCCCATGTTCGAGGAGGCTCTGGCCGGACGATTCAAGACACCGCCGCCTGTCAAGCGTATGGAGAAGGAGCTTTTCCATATCAGGGACAGAACGTTTATAATAAATGCAAAGGACTCTATTGCCGGAAACCTGCGAAAGGTCCTTGGATGGTACTACAGGAGGACCGATGAGCGCTGAGAAAAGCATCTGTGTAATATGCGCCTGGAGAGAGAACTGCAAGAAGAAATTCTCCCTTTCGGGCCACGACACGAACTGCCCCGACTACACCCGTGACCTTACCATCAGGGACGAGTCCGAGTCCAAAGAAAAGGAAGAATCATCAGAACCCTCCCGGTAAACCGTGCGTACGCTTACCAGTATATTAATGGCCCTGATCACAGTCTGCGCCTTCGCGGCATCGGGCTGGTTCTTCTGGCAGGCATTTACCACCTCCAATCAAGATGAAAAAGCTCAAGCCACCACTCAGGCCCAGGCCAGGCCACAGGAACAGCCTGCCCCTGCAGCGCCCCTGAGGACTGAAGGGCCAGACGGGACTCAGGAGCAAAGCCCTACCAGAGCAACATCCTCCGAAGCGCCCGCTGGCAAGGAAGATCAGGAAGGTTCTTCCGAGAAAGAACAGCTGGCACAGCGGTTTCTGGATGAAGGGGTTATCGCCTTCAACGATGAACGTTATGATGTAGCGCTCCGCAAGTTCGAAAGTGCCCTGCCCTATGACAGGGGAGCGCTTTCAGGTATCGGCATTGCCCATTACAAGCTTGGCGATTACCGCAAGTCCATAGAAGTTCTCGAACGGTCACTGAATGAGAACGGCGACGAGTTCAAGACCCTTAAATTCCTCTCANNTAAAAGTGACGAGTTCGCAAAAAGCTCCGCCCGCGCTGACCGTGCCCTGGCGATTCAGTATGACGACGAGCTCAAACAGTTCCGCGACAAGCTCCAGAGGGAACAGAGCGCTCTGGAGAACCGGGTGGACGAGTCGAACCTTCATTTCAAGGTGATATTCGACGGATACGAGCACGGCTCCATAAGCTACATGATACTGAATACGCTGGACGATGCCTACCGCCAGATCGGCCGTGAGTTCGGACATTTCCCGGACAGAACGATCAGTGTAGTGCTTTACACGGAAAAGAACTATTACGATGTCACCCTGGCCCCAGCATGGTCGGTGGGAAGGTTCGACGGGAAAATACGCATGCCGATCAAAGGTATAGAGAACGTGGATCAGAAGGAACTCAGCCGGGTACTTCACCATGAATACGTCCATGCGATGATACATGACATATCCCCTCAGACTCCCAGATGGGTGCATGAAGGGCTTGCGGAATACCTGGCGCCGCGCAACATGGAGAGGATCGGACAGGTCATTCCCCTGCAGATACTCGATAGCGCTTTCAGCTCCGAGGACACCCGCATTGTCAGGGCCGCCTATCAGGAAAGCTACTCCGTCATCGCCTATCTGGTAGAGCGATACAATCTCTATGATGTTAAACAGTTCCTCCTGGCGCTTGGCAGAGGCCAGCGCTTCGAGCAAGCGTTCGAGGATGTCTTCTACATCTCCTACGCTCAATTTGCCTCCGAATGGGGTGTTGAATAAATCCCTCCTTCACTTTTCGGGCCGAAGGAAGTATAATGATACGTGTTATTGTCGGCCTTCAGTGGCCGACAGACTGCTGAGAAGCAAATTTCCTTTGTAAAACAGGAGGTTATGATGGAACTGAAGGACGTGTGTTCTCTCTCCAATGGCAAGATATCGGTTCAGGACCAGGGAAAGTTCCGCGATGCCCTTGACGAACTGATCTATGATGCCGTCTTCGAGGGGGACGATGACAAAAGGAAAGCAAAGCTTACTATCATAAAGGAAGGCTGCAAGGAATGCGGCGCTATACCGGCCTCCATCCAGGACCTTTATGAGGAGATGGGGAAAAACTATCCGGGTTTCACAGTGCCCGCTATCAATATCCGTGGCCTCACCTATGACGCGGCCAGGGCAATATTCCGCAAGGCGCTCCAGATGAAGGTAGGTGCCATGATCTTCGAGATCGCACGGTCCGAGATCGGCTACACTAAACAACGCCCGCTGGAATACTCCACCGTAGTGCTGGCAGCCGCGGTCAGGGAGGGGTATAAAGGCCCGGTCTTCATCCAGGGCGACCACTTCCAGACCGTCCGCAAATACTTCACTTCCGACCCTGACGCCGAGACCGGCTACGTGAAAGGCCTCATCAAGGAGGCCATCGAGGCCGAGTTCTACAATATCGACATTGATACCTCAACCCTGGTCGACCTCTCACAGCCCACGCTCAAGGAACAGCAGTTCCCCAACTACCACAACGCTGCCATGCTGGCCTCGTACATCCGCAGCATAGAGCCCAAGGGGGTAACGGTTAGCGTCGGGGGTGAGATCGGCGAGATCGGCGGCAAGAATTCCGACCCCGATGAACTGCGTGCCTACCTCGACGGATTCAAGGAAGAGCACATGGAGGGCAAAGGCCTGAGCAAACTCAGTGTGCAGACCGGCACCAGCCACGGCGGCGTGGTGCTTCCCGACGGCTCGCTGGCCCAGGTGAAGATCGACTTCGACACCCTCCGGGAGCTCTCCGATATCTCCCGCAAGGAATACGGACTTTCCGGCTGTGTGCAGCACGGCGCGTCCACCCTGCCCGACGACGCCTTTGACATGTTCCCGCAGACCGGCACCTCCGAGGTGCACCTGGCCACCGGGTTCCAGAACATCATGTACGACAATCCCGCGCTGCCCGGGGACTTCCGCAACGAGGTCTACGGGTTCATCAAGAAGGAATTCGGCTCCGAGCAGAAAGAGGGAGACTCCGACGAGCAGTTCATCTACAAGACCCGCAAGAAGGGCTTCGGTGTGCTGAAGCAGAAGTGGTGGGACCTTCCGGCCGGCGTGAAGGACCCCATCATGAAGGAGCTTGAGGACAAGTTCGACCTCCTGTTCCACAAGCTCAAGGTGGAAAACAGCATGGACCTCACGAACAAGAGCGTCAAGCCCGTAACGGTCGCTATCCCGCTTCCCGACGCGGCAGGAGACGTGCTGGGCTAGTTCACCTTACTGCATTCACAAGGGCGGCCCCTTCGGGGCCGCCCTTTTTTTGTGGCATGACGCATGTCATAGCTTTCCATAACCTCTCCCGTTACAATATCAAGATGGAAAAACAGGACCGCCGATACCTGCGCCGCATACGCTACGGCTTCCAGTGGGCCGTTTTCGCGCTCATCGTCTACGGGGGCTACCGGTTCTGGCTCTTCACCCGGCATTTCACTGAGGGCACGCTGCTGGTGGAGCGTCCGCCGCTGGTGGACGGGTTCCTGCCCATCGGGGCGCTGATGTCCATGAAGATATGGTTCACCACCGGCATGTTCGACCCGGTGCATCCCTCGGGCCTTGTGATATTCGGGGCGGCCCTCTTAATGTCGCTCCTGCTGAAAAAGAGCTTCTGCGGATGGGTCTGCCCGGTGGGAACGCTTTCGGAGCAGGTGTTCCGGCTGGGCGAGATGATATTCGGTCGCAACTTCCGCATCCATAAATACATCGACTATCCGCTTCGTTCGCTGAAGTACCTCCTGCTTGCGTTCTTCTTCTATGTAATAGTGATAAAGATGCCCGTGCAGGGAATACTGGCCTTCATGCACGCCCCGTACTGGAAGATAGCCGACGCCAAGATGCTGCTGTTCTTTACCGAAATGACCCGCCTTACGGCCATAGTGTTGGGGGTGCTGTTCGCGTTTTCGCTGCTGTTTCGGAACTTCTGGTGCCGCTACCTCTGCCCCTACGGAGCGCTCACCGGGCTTCTGAGCCTGTTCAGTCCCGCAAAGATAACCAGAAGCGAAGAGCATTGCATCCACTGCCACGCCTGCTCGAAGCACTGCCCCCAGCTTCTCGATGTGGAAAACCTCAAACGGGTCAGTTCCCCCGAGTGCACCGGGTGCCTGACCTGTGTAAGCAAGTGCCCGGCAAAGGGTGCCCTGGACATGGCCCTGCCAAAGCGGAAGGTAATGAATCCACTGTTATTCGGTGTACTGGCAGCTGTGCTGTTCTTCGGNNTCACCGGCCACTGGCAGAACAACGTAACCTATCAGGAGTATAAACAACTCATACCCATGGCCGGAAAATTCGACCACCCGTAGAAAATCCCTCTGTTATAATACAACCCAGTATATTCCTGAGAAGGAGCTGTTCATGAATCGAGCCTTTGTTTTTGCAATTTTCATCGGGGCCTTTATTCTGACCAATGTCATCTCCTCCGCTGAAATCATTGGAGTATCTTTGAACTCAAGCAGCGACCCTTATCAGATGGCCGCCGGGGCCAGTCCAGCGGTATCGCTGCTGAGCTTACTGATATTCCTTTTGATCATCAGGTCCCCCTGGCGCACGGGAACTCCGGCGGTGGACTCACGCGTAGCACTAAGCCGAAGGTTTATTGCGTTCCTTATCGACCTCTTCTTTGCCATGGCCGTGATAGCACCGCCGATGGCCCTGCCCGTTCTCATTAAGGAGGCATCCGCAACGGGAACGTTCGCATGGAGCTTCGAACGCGACTTTTCCCGTCCCGGCGATATGATGCTCAGCATCACGGGGGTCATCATCAGCTTTGGCTGGTTACTGATGTACTGGTCGGTCCCGCTCTTGAAGCAGAGGCAGACCGCGGGGCAATATATCATGGGATACAGTATTGTGAGCGGTTCGGGCGGCAAGGTCACCCTGTGGAGCGCGGCTGGCCGCACCATATGCAGCTTCGTCTCACTCTGCGCCTTATGGATAACCGGACCGCTTGCGCTGTTCAACAAAAACAGATATATGCTTCACGACAGAAGACAATGGTTCGTTCCGGTCCTTATAGATTATCGATCAAAGGAGAAAGTATCATGAATATATTTCGAGCTCTGTCCGTTCTGCTAATTTTCTTCCTCTTCACATCACCCTCCTGTTACGCCGAGGCTGAAGGTGACGAAAACACGTTCCACAGCCCGACCGCGGGTTTTACCATCGTGAAACCCGGCAACTGGCATTTCCTCAGCGCGGAGAGGATCATGGAAAACCGGGGTTCCGTGAGGCTCAAGGACAAGGAGCTTGAAAAGATGGTACGCGAACGGGCCCAGCTTCCACTGGTCGCCATCACCCGTTATGCGGAACCTTATAATGACCTGAACCCGAGCGTACAGGTGATCCTCCGCCCCCTGGGCGAACTGCAGGGCAAACCTCCCGTCGAACTGCTGGATATCCTCATGGGTGGGTTCGAACAGGTATTTGCCGATTTCACCGTTCAGGAGCAGCCCGGCAAAACAACGGTTGGCAGACTGAATGCAGCCCAGGCCAGAATAGCCTATACGATATCGGGGCCCGACGACCGCGAATACGTAGCGATATCCCGTATCTGGGTCATACCGCGCGGGAGTTTCATCTTCCTGATGAGCATGGGAACGCCGCCGGACAAGGAAGACGAGGTAGTGAAGGATTTCGAAAAAATGCTTTCCTCCATAAAAATAGAGGAATAAGCGCAGCTACCGCTTTATTTTTACGTATACTTCCTGCCCGGGGAAAATAAGGTCGGGATTTTCTATCTCGTTGATATTCGCGATATCCGGATAGAGATATGGATTCCCGGTAAAGCGTTCGGCAATGTGCCACAGGGTATCTCCCTTCCGGACCACATATCGCGTTGAACCCTCGGGAGCCTTATCCGCCCTGCTGACGGTGACCTCGCCTTTTTTCTCTTCTATCTCAACAACCACGACCTGCCGCTTTTCCTTGAGAGCCTTGTCCCCCGGCGTTACCTTGACCGGTTCCGGGATATCCTTCTCCTCCTTTCCGGGCACATCAGGCTCAGGCTCGGCATCAGGCTCAGTCTCGGCATCAGGCTCAGTCTCGGCAGCAGGTTCAGTCTCGGCGGAAGGTTCAGTCTCGGCGGAAGGTTCTGGAGAAGGAACTGAGACATGCTCAGGCGACCCGGAGACCGGACGGGGTTCCTCCCTGTCCAACATCCTTGATATGCCCCAAAATGCCAGTAAAATAACTGCCAGCGCAGCGGCCATATACAAGCCGGGAGCAAGACGCCTCCGTGGCGTTTCAAGCGCCGGCCGTTCATAGGCTTCAGGTGTACGCTCCGGGATAAAAAACTCTTCAGAAGAAGGCTGCTCCTTTGCATCATCCTGCTCCTTCAGCGGTTCATCTCTCCGGGCTTCTGCCAAAACAGGGCCGGACGGCTCTCCCGCTGAACCCTGCATTGAAACACTGTCCTCAAACACGGCGGGTTCCGGTTCCACGGAGGTCTCCGATTCTTCAAAAATCTCCGGTTCTTTTTCCCCCTCTTCCATATATTCCCCAGGTGCGGTGGTCAATGTCTCTTTTTCCGGTTGCTCTGCGGCCTGTGGCTCTCCCTGTTCCTGAGACAACGTTTCGACTCCTGCTTCCGTCAAAGGTTCTTCTGTCATCTCAGCAGTTTCAGGCTCGACNNCTGTCGGGATAAGCGCGGCGTGTTCCCTGTGACTTTCGGTCTCTTCTGTCGTCACTAGAGCTTCCGGTCCCTCAGGTTCCACCTCAAGAGATATGACCTCATCCGGAAGGAAATGAAGCGCAAGTTCAGCAGTGTTCATTATCAGGCGGACCGTTCCCTCTGCGGCATAACAACCGTACACGTATTGATACGGCAGTCTCAGCGGAAGATGGTTCAGTTCCTCCGAAGACAACTGACGCTCCTCTGTCCACTGGCCCGCAAGAAGGAGCGCTCTCATAGTTCCGTTTTCGAACTGTGCCATTGTCCTCGCTACATCGCCTGCCGTGCGCATGCCAAAGCACAACGCAAGGTCGAGCACAGGGAGGATATCTCCGGCGTGCCAGGCGATACCCGCCACTATGCCGCTTTGTTTCAGCGGCAGGCGGCGGAACGGAACTGCATCGAAAATATCCTTGATCTCCTCACCGGGCACGGCATGGACCGTTCCCGCCAGCGAAAACTCCCTCACGCCAAGGCCGTGGGAGCCGAAATCCTTTCCGGTTTCGCTGGCAAGCGTATATTGAGCAACAGCCTGTTCTCTATCGCATTCTTCTTTATACAGCAGGGCCCCGTGGTCAAGGCACGGAATCAGCTCACCCCTGTAGACGAAGGCGTATCTGAACATCCCGGAGGCCAGGGGAGGAATCGCGAGCAAAGACAGCTCTCCGGCCTCGCTCTCTGCAACAACATCCTCCACCAGAACGGCCAGACCACCTGCAAGCAGAAGAGCTTTTCCCTGAGCGGTCCGCCCCTCAAGCCCCATGGCCCGTACAGGGTCCAGCAGTCCGTATAGCCTTCCGTCCTGCACAATAAGTCCCGCCAAATGCTCCGGAGCATGGGGAAGCGAAAGACAGGCACTGCTGTCAAACGGAACGGTATGCTCAATCTCTGCGGAAGAAACAGCGAACAACTCCTCCATGACCTTGACGACAAACATCTTCCCGGAAGCGGTTCCTTCTGCAGCGCCAGGGGACCCGCCGGCAAGCATTGGCCGCTCAGGCACCTGCGCCCCAGCGGAAGCCCGCCGGTAAACGGCCTCAAGGTTTACAAGCGGAACGGGACCTTTATCGGTAATAACGCAACGGGTGACCTCTGACGTTGCGAAAGGCCCCGGAATGTCAAGGATATCCTGCTCATGTACCTGCACCCGTCCGGCCTCCTTCTGGAATACCAGGCCCTCCGGGCGGGTGCCGCCACTGAGGAGAACCGCCCGTCCGGGCTCCTTACGCCGGTACGAAGAGTGCCCCAGGGACGCGCCAAGGTCGTAAAGCGCGCACAGGGACTCCGCGTGCGTGGTCACCCCGGCCAGAAGCGGCGAGGCAACGGGAATGCCATGTACATGGGGAACGTCGAATATCTCCGTCCCGGCCTCATCGCGCCGGAAGGCATACCGCTTTCCGTCACATTCTATAAGTATCAGTTCAGTCATGAGTAAATGCCGTGTTACGCATTATACGAGAAACGACAGACAAAATGAACTCTATGGATATAGTAACTTATCGGGCCGTGCTGGAACGTCTTTTGTTATACCATTTCATCGCAAGCCACCCGGACAAGATCCCCAGACAGGCTCCCGATGCCACATCGAGGGGATAGTGTTTCCCCAGTGTTATGCGGGATATCCCCACCAACAGGGCCAGTCCGTAGAATATCCATCGCCATCGGGGGAAAAAAGAGGCCAGCACAAAGGCCAGAGCAAATGATGTGGTGGTATGCCCCGAGGGCAGCGACGCAAGCCGGTTCGAGAACGCAAGGGGTTCGAACCTCCAGGGTTCCCCCACATAAGGACGTGCCCGGCCGATGAGATGTTTCAGCGCCTGCGAGCTGATAGCCCCAAAAACAAAAGCTGCGGCACTTGCCATCGAAGCACCACGGAGCATCAGGCGGGGCTCGCAGGGAATATTCTTCTTGCGTGAATAAAAGAACATCACGGCGATCACCAGGGCCTGTGTCCAGCCCAGCCCCAAGGCGCTTACGGCCTCGGAAAGCAGGCGATAGGGCTGAAGGACCCTAACATAGCTGTAATCATATATCATGTCCAGGCCAAGCCCGCCAAGCAGCAGCAAAGCGGCCACAACAAAAGGAAGCATATTTATACCGGTTCTATATTTCATAAAACTCTCAGTAAATGCTGCCTGCATTTTATCCGACACGGGAAGAAAAAGAAAACCCCACTACATTCCCTATTGCCTCATTTGGCAATATATGACCTCAACGGTTATAGTTGAATATGGAGTCTGTTGCAACAGGAACTCTCTCATGCCGACGGTGATAACCCATGCGGTCGTTGGAGCCGCGGCGGCAGGCTCATGGGGCCGCACCGGGTGGAAAATCAAATTCCTCCTCCTTTCAGTTATCTGCCCCCTGCTGCCCGACCTCGATGTTATCGGATTTTCCCTCGGCATAAAATATGGGGATTTTCTGGGGCACCGGGGATTTTTCCACTCCATTTTCTTTGCATTCATTGTCGGCCTGTTCGTGGCCTCGGTCTTTTTCAGGGATCAAAAGCTCTTTTCAGCAGGCTGGTGGAGGCTGGCCGGATACTTCGTACTGCTGATATCGACGCACGGCCTGCTGGACGCCTTCACCAGCGGGGGGCTCGGGATCGCCCTGCTCTCGCCCGTGGAAAACACCAGGTATTTCTTCCCTTGGACGCCCATAAAGGTCTCCCCCATAAACGTAAAGGAATTCCTGAACCATCGCAGCTATGCGATACTGAAAAGCGAGGCGCTCTGGGTGTGGCTTCCGGCAGCTGTGTTCGTACTGATGGTAAACATCTTCAGGCTATTCAGGAAAAGAACAGACTAAAAAAGCCCCTGCTGTCCTGAACGACTGGACGGCTTTTTCTTCCTGGCTTTAGGTTTCTGTTTCTTCGGGCCAAAGACGGCAATACTTCCGAACTGTCCGTCGAATCCCGGAGTAAGGCTTACCTCGCCACGCCGCACCATGCCGATGGCCTCGGCAAGCTTCTCGTCGTCCGCCTTCGCGATATCCTCAAGCGGAGCCTCCAGAAGCACATAGAATTCGTTGCCCAGGGCGCGCAGCAGGTCGAAGTATCTCGTCTTCACGCCCTTGGTGTTCACGCCCCGCCCCATGACCTCGGCGATTATCTCGTCAAGAGGTATGATGGAGAAGTAATTGGATTTCAGGGGCCGCTTCCGATCCGCAAGGGCATGCACCCGATGCATGACACCCACGGTGAGTTTCCGGCCGCAGACCGGGCAGAGATAGCCGTGCGCCTTCGTTTCTTCAGGCTCCAGGGACACGCCACAGTTCCGGTGGCCGTCCATATGGTATTTACCTTCTTCGGGGAAGAACTCGATGGTTCCCCAGAAATCTTCGCCGCTCTTGATGGCCTCTGTAATTCCCGTATAGCTCATTTCGCACTCGAACACGTTTGCCTCCCGTCCCAGCTTCGACGGGCAGTGGGCGTCGGAGTTCGAGATAAGCGTAATATCGTCAAGGGCGGAGAGCAGGCGGTTCATGGGCGGGTCAGAGCTCAGCCCCGTCTCGATGGCATGAACATGAGGGGTCAGGTCCTCGTAGCACTCCTCAAGTGAGTCAAATCCCGATGCAGCGCCAAAGACAGAAAAATGCGGCGTCCAGGCGTGGGCCGGGATGACCATGGCCTCTTCGGAACACTCAAGAACTATCTCCAGCAGACTCCTGGCGTCGAGCCCCAGAATGGGGCGGCCGTCGCTTTTGAGGTTCCCGATGGCATCCAGCCGTTTGTTTATCTTCTCAACGGTCCTGATATCCGGTGCGAGGACAATGGAGTGGACCTTACGGGTCCTTCCGTTCTTTGAGTAGATGGAGCTTATCTCCGCCTGAAGCAGAAAATGCACGGGGGTGCGGCACGAGTCCGGCACACCGCCGTTCTTGTACTTGTCCTTGAGCGTCAACAGGCCGCCTTCCCCGGGCTCCAGCAGGGACTTGAGTTCCTTCAGGTATTCCGGATGGGTAAAATCTCCGGTGCCGACGACGGAGATACCCTTGAGCTGCGCCCAGCGCCACAGGCCCATGGGGTTCATCTCCGGGCTCGTGGCCCGCGAGAAACGCGAATGTACGTGAAGGTCGGCGATAAAATGCATGACAGGGATTATAAATCCCCGCGCATAAGTTTGTCTCGTATCTTCTTTGCCTTTGGGGACATGGCCTTATGGAAGAACTCCATCTGTGCCTCAAGCCACCTGAGCTTCTGTGTCACCGGAACCTTCCTGTAGGCTTCAATCTCTTCCATTGTCTTGTAGTACAGAAGCAGTTCGGAATGCTTATGTCTCACTTTATTATCCATTCCTTATCTTTTTCAGATAATGGATATCGGCCCTGTCCTGCGGCCTGTCCGACTTCTCCTTCATCCGGATAAGCTCTTCTATCGGTACAACGGGGACGGTTGTCCTGCCCGCCCTCATTCTTTCCCTCCGGGCATATACCTTATCAAAATCAAAAGGCATCTCAACAAAGATGTCCAGGAGGAAAAAGGGCCTTTCAGGGTCATGAAGGCTGAACACGGTCATACCTTTATCATTGATCCAGATATTCCTCTTTTCTTCTGAAGCAAGATCATCAAGCTTTACGGGCACTTTCGGTCTTAATCCCAGCTCCCTGGCAACGGAAATAAAGCTCTGAACGTTCTTTTCGTCAAGCAACAATACGATGTCTATGTCCGCCGTCGCGCGCTCGATGCCGTAGAGGTTTACCGCAACGCCACCGGCGACCAGATATCTGACCCTATTTCTGTTAAGTGCAGAGAATAATTGAGTAAAAATCTCCATTATCTGTCCTCATCGCCAGTGTGCTCTAGTATATCACAGCCCCTTCATCTCCCAGAAAAGAATGGTATATTTATATATGCCTGCTAATCTTCCGCCAGAGTATTACGAGGCCGAGAAGCGGTACAAAGAGGCCCAGGGCACCCGGGAGAAGATAGCCGCGCTTGAGGATCTCATTTCGACCGTTCCCAAACACAAGGGCACCGACAAGCTCCGTGCTGACATGCGACGCAGGCTCTCGAAACTCCGCGAGGCCGGGGACAAGGCAAAGAAGGGCGGCAAGGGGGACCTCTACGCGGTCCAGCGGGAGGGGGCCGCTCAGGTGGCGCTCATGGGTTTCGCCAACTCTGGAAAGTCCGCCATCGTCAAGGCCCTCACCAAGGCAGAGCCGGTAGTCGCAGAGTTCCCCATGTCCACGGTCATGCCCCTTTCGGGAATGATGCCCTATGAAGACATCATGATACAGCTGGTGGACCTGCCGCCCATCGGTTATGAGGCATCGGACGGATGGGTATCCGGGATACTGAGAAATGCCAATGTCATCCTGCTGGTCGTGGACCTTGGCGACGCACCCGAAGTCCAGATAGAACTCCTTTTCGAACAACTTAATGAATGGCGCATTACCGGCAAAACGCTTTTCATTGCCGCAAACAAATCCGACGCCCCCGGAACCAGTGAAGGTTTAAAGTCATTACAGAAGAAGGTCCAGGGCAGCCAGCCGGTCATTGCGGTTTCGGCAGAGACCATGGAAGGGCTCGAAGACCTCAGGGCAGGCCTGTTCCGGGCGGCAGACATAATCCGCGTCTACTCCAAGGAACCGGGAAAAGAGCCCGACCTCTCAAAACCCTTCACCCTCCCGGTGGGAACCACCGTGCTGGAACTGGGAGAGAAGATACACAAGGACTTCGCCGCGAACCTGAAGTTCGCCCGCGTCTGGGGCTCGGTGAAGATTCAGGGACAGAAGGTGCAAAAGGATTATGTATTACAGGACAGGGACGTGGTGGAGTTTCACCTGTAAAAGTTACTTCTTCTGAAGAGTCTCTTCTATAACCTTTATTATCTCACCCGCCCGGATAGGCTTTGCCATGTACCCGTTCATTCCGGCTTTAAAGCAGTCTTCCATGTCCCCCTTCATGGCCCGGGCGGTGATGGCGACAATGGGAATATCGGGATTGAATCTTGATGGGTCAGCCTTACGGATACAACGGGTTGCCTCGATGCCGTCCATCTCAGGCATCTGGATATCCATCAGCACCAGATCGAACTCCTCCTGCTCAAGAAGATTCAGGGCTTCCACCCCGTTATAGGCCGTCCTTACAAGATGTCCGTTCTTCTCGAGAACCCTGACCACCAGCTTCCGGTTTATGGCGTTATCCTCTACAAGCAGTATTCTGTACGACGCTCTGGATTCGTCGGCATCAACAGGCCCCTCTTCACCTGAAGCCGCACCCTTCATACTGTGCCTGCCGGTCACGGTCATGATGGCGGACAGCAGGTCCACCTGCTTGACCGGTTTGTGCAGGAACCGGCTGATACCGGCTTTCAGGGCGCGGTCCATATCTCCCTTGAGTGCGGCCGACGTCAGCATGATCAGCTTTGTATCCTTGATCTCCGGGTCGCTCTTTATCATCCACGCAAGCTCGATACCATCAGTGCGGGGCATCTGAAAGTCCAGAAGGACAAGGTCGACAGGGTGTTTATCGTGAATGGCACGCTTCAGGCGGGAAAGGGCCTGAAGATGATTGTCGGCCTCGACGGGGATGGCGCCCCACCCGGTAAGCATCTCGCTGAGGATAAAACGATTGGTCTCGTTATCATCCACGATAAGCACCGAGAGGTCGGTAAGGTCCACGCTGCTGAGGTCGCTCTCGTCAACGACATCGCCTGGCTGAAACGTGGCGGTGAAATGGAATGTGCTGCCCCTGCCCAACTCGCTGTGGACACCAACGGTCCCACCCATAAGCTCGACCAGCTGTCTGGATATGGCAAGCCCCAGTCCGGTTCCTCCATACCTGCGGGTCGTGGAACTGTCGGCCTGTTTGAAGCTCTCAAAAACGCTGCCGATCTTATCGGCGGGAATCCCTATGCCGGTATCCGAAACAGAAAAACAGAAACAGATGCCGCCCTCTTCCCCATCGTTCCTTCCCGGCGGCAACTCAAGTTCCTCAACGCGCAGAATTATCTCTCCCTCATTGGTAAACTTGATGGCATTGCCAAGAAAGTTCACGAGGACCTGACGGAGCCTTCCCGGATCACCCCTAAGGTAGACCGGTGTGGATGGGGGAATGTGGCAGTGCAGTTCTATCCCTTTATGGTGTGCCTGTACCGCGAAAACATGTGTCGTGCTCTCCACAAGCGAACGCAGATTGAAATCTATCTGTTCAAGTTCCAGTTTTCCCGCCTCTATTTTCGAAAAATCCAGTATCTCGTTCAAAAGTCCGTAGAGAGAATCAGCCGAATGTTTGATTGTTTCAAGATATTCACGCTGTTCCTGGTTCAGGGAACTATCAAGGGCGAGGTCTGTCATTCCGATGATGCCGTTCATGGGAGTGCGTATCTCATGTGACAGGTTTGCCAGAAACTCGCTTTTGGCAATGTTTGCCGACTCCGCTTCCTCACGGGCACGGCGAAGCGCTTCTTCCGCTTCCTGCCGCTCGGTTATGTCCCGCAATACACAGACGGTATGATCGGCCCCATCCAATTCCACCTTACTGACAGACACTTCCACAGGGAAACGCGGTCCATCCTTTCGGTTCGCAAGCAGCCTGATCGGCAGGGCATCCTCAAATCCGGCCACATCCTCGAAAAGCTCCATGGTGACCGGATGGTCTCCGAAATCCGATAAAAACTCTTTGATTGGGGTACCAATGACCTCCACAGGGGAAGCCCCAAACATATCGGTGCCCCCCTGGCTCCAGAACCTGATCAGCCCCTGCCGGTCCAGCATAATAATGGCATCACTGGCGGTATCCGTTATGGCCCTGATGGTCTTCTCACTCTTCAGTATCCTTCCCGCCTCAGAAACCAGCCGTGAAGAACCCAAAAATATCATTATCGTGCCAAGCAGCCATATCAGTCCCATACTTATGGATTCGCTTCTCTGGCGCACATCGAGAACAGACCAGAACGGCTCCATGGGGATGGCAACGCTTATGCCGCCCCGTATTTCACCCACAGCATATCCCTGTGAGGCATGACAGGCAAGGCACTCTTCACCCGTGACCAGCGGCCGCATAAGTCTCATATATTCGGTTCCGTTCACGGAAGCCACTCCGCTTATCTCCGCCTCACCATCCTCGAACTTCAGGAGGGCCTCTCTTTCCCATTCGTCAGGCGCGTTTTCAGGCCTTATGGGATTCAGGCTGGTAATATCGCCGAGTATCCCCTGCTGTCCATCCTGCATTTCATGGACCTGACGGGTCATATAGGCGGGATTAATAAGCGTGAGTTTCATTCCCGAGGTGGTGACAACATCACGGTCGGGGACATTAAGGTAGGGATTCGGTGGTGTATCTTTGCTGGCGGGGACATATACACCGCCGGCCCTGGCATTCCAGCGCCGGTACATAACATCCTTGAAAAAAGCCGTTCTGGCCTCTAAGCGGGCAAGTTCCAGCACCTGCTCGCGAATCGTATGCATCTGCCAGAAAAACATCAGGGCAATGCATACACTCCAGCCCAGTACGGCCGCCAGCGCATACAGCTTAAAACGGCGCGGGCTGTTCCTCTCGCTCCTCACTCGTTACCTCTTCCCCTTGATTCCCCGATTACTATTGAGTTTTACATTTAGAGACATAGTATACAACAATATCAAAAAAAGCATATTCTTTCTTGACAGGGCAGGCACAAACATTTGGGACAGGAATGATTTCACTTGCCTGAAAAAGTGAGTTACCCTGATCTTGGAGGTAAAGCTGTACACAGGGAGCAACATCTGACCGTAGAATACAGCGAGTCTCTGATATGAGTAAATAAGGCAAGCGCAGGGATTTTCAGGCCTATGCCCTCCATGGAACTCTGAAAATGGCTTATTCAAGCGGAAAAGGGCAAAAAAGGTTGATATTTTCAGCTTCCATCGGTTAATCTAACGAGTTTCTGAAACCTCTACGCAAACGACGGGAAAACTATATAAAAATCATATTCTGGAGGGGATCATGGCAAAAAAGGCTGCTAGGAAAAAGGCGACGGCGAAGAAAAAACCCGCTGCCAAGAAAAAAACAGCCGCAAAGAAAACCGTAGCCAAAAAGAAGGCGACGGCGAAAAAGACGGCGGCAAAGAAGACGGCCAAGAAGAAAACAGCCGCGAAGAAAAAAACCGCCGCAAAGAAGACGGTAACCCCGAAAAAAGGCAAACTCGTCTACTTTTTCGGCGCGGGCAAGGCCGACGGCGTTGCCGAGATGAAGAACCTGCTCGGCGGCAAGGGCGCAAACCTGGCCGAGATGGTCAACCTGGGCATCCCCGTACCACCCGGTTTCACCATCACCACCGAAGTCTGTACCCTGTACTACAAGAATAACCGCAAGTATCCCAAGGAGCTGAACAAACAGGTCAATGACGCCCTCGCAAGGGTCGAAAAGATCATGAAAAAGAAGTTCGGCGATCCCAACGACCCGCTCCTGTTCTCGGTCCGTTCGGGCGCCCGGAAATCAATGCCCGGCATGATGGAGACCGTCCTGAACTGCGGTCTTACCACCAAGACCATCCCGGGGCTTATCAAGAAGACGAACAATCCGCGCTTCGTTTACGATGCCTACCGCAGGCTCATGATGATGTACTCCGATGTCGTTATGGAGAAGGCCGCAGGTATCGAGCCGGCCACCGACCATGATGCCATCCGTCACAAGCTCGAATCGCGTATCGACGAACTCAAGGACTCCAAGGGCTATAAGACCGATGTCGAGATGACCACAGAGGACCTCATGCTCCTGTGTGACGAGTTCAAGGGCATCATCAAGCGGACCCTCGGCAAGGAATTCCCCGACGACCCCATGGAACAGCTGTGGGGAGGTATCGGGGCCGTGTTCCAGTCCTGGATGGGCAAACGCGCTGTTTCCTACCGCAGGATCGAGAAGATCCCCGAAGAGTGGGGAACCGCCGTCAATGTCCAGACCATGGTCTTCGGTAATACCGGGGACAACTCTGCCACGGGTGTCGCCTTTACCCGCAACCCGGCCACGGGTGAGAACATGTTCTTTGGTGAGTGGCTTCCCAACGCGCAGGGCGAAGACGTGGTCGCCGGTATCCGTACTCCCAATCCCGTGAACGAAGCCGGCAAGACCGATGACACCAGGCACCTGCCCTCCCTCGAGGGGACTATGCCTGAAATCTACAAGCAACTGCATGCCATAGAGCGCAAGCTCGAAAAGCATTACTCGGATATGCAGGATATCGAGTTCACTATTGAGGAAGGCCGCCTCTGGATGCTCCAGACCCGCGTTGGCAAACGTAACGGACAGGCCGCCATCCGTATGGCCGTTGAGATGGCAAAGGAACGCCTGATCAACCGCGAAACCGCAGTGCTTCGCGTGAACCCGGACCAGATAGACGAACTGCTTCACCCGAGCGTCGATCCCGGAGCTGAAAAGGCCGCGACCGAACTGGTCAAGGGCCTGCCCGCAGGCCCCGGCGGAGCGACGGGACGGGTGGTCTTCACCGCCGATGACGCAGAGGCATGGGCAAAACGCGGCGAAAAGGTCATCCTCGTCAGGAACGAGACCTCACCCGAGGACGTCCACGGTATGCACGCAGCACAGGCCATCCTTACCGCTAAGGGCGGTATGACCAGCCATGCGGCCCTCGTGGCCCGCGGCTGGGGCAAATGCTGTATCGTGGGAGCCTCTAACCTTCAGATTGACCTCAGGAACAAGGTAGCCTCAGCTAACGGAAATCGCATCAGCGAAGGTGACTGGGTCACCCTCAACGGCACCAAAGGCCGCGTCTATCAGGGCAAGCTCAATCTGCTCCCGGCCGACCCCGAGCATAATGTCTGGTACAAGGAACTCATGACCTGGGCCGACAAGTTCAGAACCCTGAAGGTCCGTACCAATGCCGATGCCCCAAACGACGCGACAACGGCCCGCACCTTCGGCGCCCAGGGCATCGGTCTCTGCCGGACCGAGCATATGTTCTTCGAGGCCGACCGCATTTCAGCCGTCCGCGAGATGATCCTTTCCGACACCCTCGAAGGCCGCGAGAAGGCCCTTGCCAAGATACTGCCGTTCCAGAAGGGCGACTTCCTAGGCATCTTCCGCGCGATGGAGGGCCTCCCGGTCACCATCAGGCTCCTGGACCCGCCGCTCCATGAGTTCCTGCCCCACACGGACAGAGAGCTTGAGGAACTGGCCTCCCAGATGGGCGTATCCTTTGACAAGCTCAGGGCCAAGAACGAGTCACTCCACGAGTTCAACCCCATGCTCGGTCACCGTGGCTGCCGCCTCGGCGTGACCTACCCGGAGATCTACGCCATGCAGGCTCGCGCCATCATTGAAGCCGCCTGTGAGCTGGCAAAATCGAAGATAAAAGTAGAGCCCGAGATCATGATCCCGCTCGTGGGCCATGTGAACGAGCTTGCCAAGATGCGCGAAACGGTCGTGGGTGTGGCCAACGAAGTCCAGAAGGCTTACGGCGTGAAGGTCAGGTACACCGTGGGAACCATGATCGAGCTTCCAAGGGCCGCCATGACCGCTGATGAGATCGCCACCCAGGCCGACTTCTACAGCTTCGGCACCAATGACCTTACGCAGACCACTTACGGTCTCAGCCGTGACGACTCCGGCCGCTTCCTGCCATTCTATGTAGAGGACGGCGTACTGAAGGAAGACCCCTTCATCAGCATCGACCAGGATGGCGTGGGCGAGCTTATGAAGATAGCTGTCACCAAGGGCCGCAAAGTAAAGAAAGGCATGAAGATGGGCATCTGCGGTGAGCACGGCGGTGAGCCAAAATCTGTCGAGTTCTGCCATAACATCGGCCTCGACTATGTCAGCTGCTCTCCTTTCCGTGTGCCTATCGCCCGCTTTGCAGCCGCACAGGCCGCACTGAAGGAAAAACAGAAATAACTGACGCGCAGCATCTCAGAGGGCGGGTAGCCACCGGCTACCCGCCCTTTTTGTTACCCGTCAAACAGATAGTATTTTATTCTTCATATAAATCCGGCGTATAACATGACACGGCAAGCATGCCTGCAACTCACCTAAACTTTGAATTTTAAGTTGACACACACAGGATGAATTGCTTTAATGGTTAAGGGGGATAAAACTTTTCACTTCTGTGAATAGCGAGATTGGGGGAAAAAGAATGGGATTACAGGAAGCAAAAAAATATATTACTCAACTCAGCCGTAAACAGGGCAAACCGGAACTCTGGCCGGACTTTCTCACCGGTCTGCCGGACAAGTCAGCCACTGTCCTGAAAGTTACAAAAGCGATTGAAAAAGGACGCGGTGGTATTCTGTATATACGTATTGCTGACGTTGAGCCGTATCTTGTAAAGTACGGAAGCAAGAAACACGCGGAAATCGTTAAATGGGCAGCCGCCATTCTCCAGACGACCGCCGAAAAATATAATGCGTTCGTCGGATATTACGACACCCATGATTTCGTCGTCATTCTGAGAAAGAGAGACATAAAGGGCTTCACCGACGAGGTCCGGAAACTCTTCCAAAAGAAGGCTGAATCGTTCTATTCAGAAAAGGACGTAAAACAGAGATCGGTCATCTCGTTCGAGGGAAGCGGCGGGCATGTGGATGTGGGCCTGATGCGGTTCGTGTTCGCCTCAAGCGAGAGCACGGACGGGAACTCCGCTGAAAAGATACTTCCCGCACTGGCAAGGACTGCCCGGAAGGCTGAAAAAGAAAAGTAAGTACTGCAGAAATACATCTCAGGAGTCCCTCTTCTTTGCGATGATCATTAGCTGCGTCAGGAAACTCAGCCATATCATCTTTTTTCTACTATATAACCGAACTGTTCGACTGTTTCGCTAACTTCTTCATATCTCAAAGGACGCTCATCGTGGAATATCCATGCCCCCAATATTTCAGACAGCAGCCTAGTAGCCCGGTAGAGCAATGTCGGCGTTGGAAACGAAATGACCGCTACCCCTCCGGGACGCAGATTGTCAAAATGGTATCGGATGGCGCTTTTCACTTCATCCCTGCTAAAGTGCTCGATAAGCCCTACACTGAAGACCACATCGGCATTTACGAATACATGTGGTTCCAGAACATCATCATAATGGGTGCGGACATTTCCTGTTTCGGCCTTCTGTTGAAGAAACTTCTGGATTCCTAGTTTGTTACTGTCGATTATGTGATATTCCGAAGGCTGGTACCGAGAGTTCAGCGTGTCGAAAAAACAGCTATTGGCTCCCCCAAGTTCAACAATACTGTCCAGGGGCAACGAGGCATGTTTATCAATTGTTGCC
>JABAHP010002121.1_pt2 | contig 35909 bp, 49 predicted proteins | sample 7062081 | NCBI WGS metagenome assembly JABAHP01 (sample SAMN14534357, study PRJNA622989) | marine sediment metagenome | biome: marine biome [ENVO:00000428]; feature: marine pelagic biome [ENVO:01000023]; material: deep marine sediment [ENVO:00002113] | place: India: Gulf of Kutch | collected...
TTGGGCGGATCGGCGGCGTCGGCATCGCTGAACCCATAGCTCACAGTCGTGTGCTGCGTGGCATCAGCGTTGTTCAGCGCCAAGATGAAGAGAAACTGCGCGTCAGTTCCCTCGGTCGTGTTGTCGAACGACAGCGTCATCAAATCGCCAGCCGTAAGCTCAAAGTCGAACACCCGCAGATAGTTGGTCGCATACGATAGCGACACCGACTTGGCATTGCCGCTAAGCGTCAGTACTGCAGTTAGAGAAACAGAAGCGCTCATAGACCACCTCCAGGGGAAAAGGAAAAGGGGCATACTCTTTACCGTATGCCCCTATTTTACCGCCCTATATGGGCGATACTTGCTTTTCTGTTTAGAGGTTTTCGTCGAAAACCGACATTTCCATCCTCCACTTCTTGGAATCAGGATCGTAGTAGGCTGGTACACCCCCTCTCTCACTGATCGTCGCCAACAGCTTTAGCGCCGAGGTCGGCTTCAATCCGGCTACCACAGCCATCTGCTCCTTCGTCCAATAATCCTCCCCCTCGAAGAGATAACGACAGATCATACGCTGCGCCACTATGCTCGCCCGCTGCGATGGCGTGTACTCCCTTGGCGCAGGCCCCAAACCATGAGGCTCATAACGCGCGTGGTAATACCCCGCCTGCGTGCGATACACCGGTAACTCTGGATGCTCTGACAGATTGCCCAACAGCCGGCGCGCACCAGCATAGGACATCTTCAACGACTTCGCCACCTGAGAAACTGTCATGCCAGGCGCATCGTGATATCTGCGCAATAGCAAAATACGCGTAATGTAGGCAGCTCGCGCTTGGGGCGTTGTCTCGTTCATAGAGGCCTCCCTTCTGTACAAACACTATATCACCAAAAGGTGCGTCTGGTCAACAGTATCCCAAATTTCCCACACTAATATCCCAAAGTATCCCACATGCTCGCCTTGCCCCCGGACCCGTCGCCATGAGAGTGGATATAAGCGGTGTTTATGAATGGTTCCAAATGAACATAGGGGGTAGCCCCCCCAAGGAGGTCTCTCATGGCTCGCAGGAACAACAACAGGTCTCGTCAGGCTCAGATGGCCGCGCAGCGCGCACAGCTCGCGGCAATGCAACGGTACATGCGCCGTGCCCCGTGCCACCCGATCAGGCAGCGGCGGCGCTCAGTGTACAGGTAGGGAGGTGACAACGTGGACAAGTATCTCAAGAGACGATGGGCGCATGCCCAGGAGTACACTGCCCAACAGGTAGTGCAGCTCGACAATGGCAGCTTCTGGTCTGTCCAGTCAACACGTGGTGGTTGGTACACAGTGTATGTGCAGTTCGATGCAGAGGGCAAGCTCTCGCGCACACACTGCCCATGTGATGACCACGGAGAGACCAAGCTACATGGCGTGGACTTTTGACGGCATGCTGGCGCTGCTGGTCTAGCAGCTATCACACGCCCCACGAGTGTCTACTACAGGGACTAAGGCCCACACTACAGCTATCCACATGCCACCCAGGCCACTGTACCAATGCGTGGTCCGACCAAAGAGGCATAGCATGGGTAGCACACAATCGAATACTACAACTGCATACATCGACTCACAGGCGTTACCTGTGCATCAGTGTGGTATGTACATCACACACATGCCTACCTAGCGTGCAGGCTAAGACACGTTAAACGATGCCCTTTGTGGGTGGGTCAACCCACGCTATTCACACTACATATGTGCCTGTAAGCGTGCTGTCCAGGCCTAACCATGACAGTATATAGCCGCTACTGCTGGCTACAGTAGCTACTATGCAAGGAGATTGCAATGTCTTACGTTCCCGCAGTTCAGATATCCACCAAGTACGTGCTCCCTATCCGTGAGCTTTTGCCCACGGGCCAACCGGTCTACAACTTTAAAGTTGTGGACTCTCGCGAGGTGACCGGGCGCAAGGTGGCCAATAAGTATTGCTTGGCCAACCTGTGCCCCGAGCTGATCGAGAACACGACGATGGTCCGCCTGATCGACGTGGACCAGATGGGTCAGCGGCTCCCTCAGAACTTGCGCCTGCAGGCCCTGGTCATCGCCCTGCACAGCTTCGAGGAGCCAATGGTGCCGCTGTGGACGCAAAGCGGCGGCAAGAATGGCACGTACTACTTTGTGCCGGCGTGGGTTTTCGAGAAACTCGTGGACTCGCTCGGCATCGACCGGGATACAGGGGCCGAAAGGTTCGCCAGCTACATCGGCCTGCTGTACTCGGACGTCGATCCCAAAGGCCGCTGTGTGGCTGTGCCCGCTATGTGGGACGAGCCCAAGCACGGCGAGGATGGCAACTGCGTCATCTCTCGCGCGCTGTGGGGAACTCGCTCGACACAGAGCAGGGGTATCGTGCTCAGGGGCGGCGATCGCTATCCGATGGCGCTGGAGAAGGGCATCAAGAACCCTCTGGCCTCAATGGACGGCAACCCCCGAGGCGCATACCTCAACAGCTCACAGGTCAAAGTCGCACACCCGGACGTTGGCCCTCATCAGCAGTTCATCCTGGTGCAGACCATCGTCAACGACAAGCCGATCCGCGTGCCCGCCACCTGGGAGCTGATCGAGCTCCTGCAGGATGTCCCCGAGGTGCGCAAGGTCCTCAAGGGCTACGTCGCAGAAGCTGTGGCCGAAATCTGCGAGATGCTCAAAGAGGGCGATCGCGTCAAGCTGCTCAAGCGGTTGGGCCAGCTTCGCATCGACGAGTACACAGGCGAGCTCTGCCAGACTGACCGCAACGTGCTCAGCGCGCTGAGGGCTAACTTCCCCTGGTGCGAGGAGCTGGAGGCCCGCCTGGGTCGCGTGTTCGTCGACGAGCTGGTAAGCCGCATCGCCCCCTCGGGCGGCGTGTTCGCGTGGTCCTACCTGGCCATCCAGCACGACAAAATCGGCGCGCGCTCATGCAAGTGGGAAGATGCCAAGTGCTTCGCCTACCGTGTGCCCTGCACGTCCATCGACAATGTGGTGCCCTTCGCCAAGGTCCTGCGCAACGGCAAGGTCCACCCCGACGTGATGGCCGCAATGGATGGGGACTCGGATGGCGACCGCATCAACGTGATCAGCGATCCCGCCATCGTGGACCTGTTCAAGAAGCACAGGCTGGACTTCCGCGCCGGCCACAAGCCCGACAAGCGGCGCGCAGAGTCTCCTGTGTCGCCAGACCGCCAGATCGATCTCGCCATCCAGACCAGAGAGGACCTGGGCGGCGTGGGGCGGCTGACGATGGCCATGCACACCAACCTTGTAGCCGGCAGGCTGAAAGAGGCTGCGAACGCTGGCTACCTGGCGCAACTGTGCCCGATGCTGCTCAAGTGGCAGGTCCTGGTCGACGGACTGCCCGCGCGTGACGTGATCCGCATCGCTCTGAGCAAGCGCATGCCGGTTGCATCCTGGCGCAAGAAGCAGCGTGAGGCCAAGGAGTTGGAAAGCCCCAGGGAGCTCTATCACCTGGGTATCCGCAAGAATGCCAGCATCATCGACTACTGCTGGAACTGCATGGTCAGGACCGTGCGGGAGTGGGTTCGCGAGAATCCCCTCAAGCCGCTGTCCCTGCCCTCAGTGGCGCGTCTCTCCTGGGAAGCACACCCCGAGATGCGGCTGTCTGGCGCAGACATGCGCTGGCAGCGTGCAGTGGTGCAGATGTGGGGCGAGTATTGGGCCGAGAACTACGGCAAGGACATCAGCCACGCCGCTCTCTTCCAGACACTGGAAGATTTGGGCGAGAAGGCCAGCGTGTCCTCGCTGGTGGCCCTGCTGCTCTGGCAGCCCAAGACCGGGGTCAGCACTGGCTTCGCTCTCAAGTGGCACGCGCTCGGTCGCCGCTGGGAGGATGTGCTGGGCCTGCGCGATGAGGTCAAGGATTGGGTCATCGCCCACAACGTCGACTATGAGGTCGCGGCCGCACTCAATGCCGCGATCCGTGAGGCGATGGGCTATGGGTTCGCTGAGCGTGTCGCATAGCTAGCGCGATAGACTAGCGAAGGTCCCAAGTAAGTAGGGATAAAGAAGAGGTGCTCTCACGTGAGAGCACCCGCCTGTGCCGGTGAGCCACGATCCGTGCAAATCCGGCGTCGGCAGTGCCGAGGAGCACAGCCCTAGACCACCACAGGTGGCGTGGGCCGCTCCGTAGCGGCTCTGTTGAACGGCAGCGGGGTGTTGTTAGTCAGGCTTGCAGCCTTAACAGGATTTGAGAGAAAATCCGACAAAAACCCCATATCTAGGAGGAATCCAATGTCACTCAGCCATGTTGAGGTCAAATCAGGCCAGAGGATTGCTGGTCGCTACCGGCGTGGTGGGCGTGAGGCTGGCGAGTTGAAGCTCGCGGTGCATGCTGTCATCGTGTACCGGAACGCCACAATGCTCATCGGCACGGACCTGGCCAGCGGGCGCGTCATCTCTGTGTATGCGGAGTGCTTTGACCCGCGCGAGTTCACCGTCTCTGATGGCGTCGAGGGCGATGAGCTGGACGTGAGTAACTACTACATCACGACCGGCAGCCGCGCCTTCTCGTTCCTGGAAGAGCCATCTGAAGAGGATCGCGAGTGGGCCGAGCTCCTGGGCGGTAAGCCCGTCTCCACTTTCAAGAACCTCGAGAGCGCCGTCATCGTCATCACTGCTCCTGACAACAAGGAGTAATCTGCGGGAATAGGGTGCGGCCTAGCCAGCCGCACCCGCTTTTTCCACACAATGCAGAGGTAAGAGAGGGTTACACCCCTGTACCCTACTTTTGCATCCTCTGGAGGTGGACGTCAGATGATATTCAATGCAGAGCGGTCTGACAGTGTATAGCTCGGATCGCCTGCGTCATCAACCAACTGAATACAGGCGCCCTATCCAACTAGGCCGGTGATGCTGTGATGGGGTAGCCGTAATGCAGCCAAGCACGTGACAAGCCGTGACCCGCTAGGGGATGCAGAGTCAGCTACTATAAGGAGGTTAGCTATGCCGGTGATTGACGTTGATGCTTCTGCTGAGAGGCAGGTAGCACAGAATGGTCATGTGTTCAAGCTTATCCGTGAGTCTGTGGATGCGCCGGTCATCACGCAGTTTGTTCATTCGTATGTGCCTAGCAAGTGGCAGGGCTGGTTTGTGCGTGAGGTTCGTAAGGCCTCTGCGCGCAAGTGGTCGGCCAAGCATTGGGCGCATCGCAAGAGTGAAGGGCTGTACATCATTCCTGTGGCATCTGAACCAGTGGCGTGAGAGAGAGGCTTGTATGTCCCTTGGTGCCCATCAGTAGTGTAGCCGCGACACAGCGTGAGGAAAAGCGCCGGCAGAATGGTCCTCTGCCTGTCCTGGTGGGTAACAAGGGGTATGCAAGCTCGCCCCGGAGGCAATGTCACTCTCTCGCCGCTGCGTATTCCCATTTCGGTGCCTGAAGGGCAGATGGGGCTGCGGCAAAGTGAACACAGATCCCTGGGTGATGGCTGCGACCCAGGCCGCTCAACAACAGCGCAGTAAGAGCGCGGAGGGCGCTTACGGTGGGGTGAATACCCGAAAGGGTTGAAAGCCTAGTCCCCACAAGGCGCGCCGGGCAACGCTTCCCGGTAAGAGCTGTGTGGTTGAAAGGTGGAGTTGGGCGCCCACCGCAAACGCAGGATAAGGTATGCCGTCTAAAGAACAAACCCCTGCCACAGCTCACCCAAACAGTGCCCGTCTCGATCCGTCCAGGCGGGCACTGCTGAACGATATAGGCACTGCTCTGGGAAAGGCTGTGCCGATCCAAAGGTGTGAGTCTCCAGAGCGTGCCAAAATCATCTAGTCAGGCTAGGCCAACGCGGTAGGCCGAAGGACCGAGACCTGGGGGCGGGTGGAGTCTGACCTTCTGAGCCCCCATCCTTACTTACAGATCACATTTAGGAGGTTAGTATGTATCACAAGGTGGTTTTGATCGGGCGCCTGGGCGGCGATCCCGAGATGCGCTACACCCCCTCGGGGACGGCAGTGACCAACTTCTCAGTGGCCACGAGCACGCGCATCAGCAAAGAGAACACGCCGGAATGTCCGGACGGCTGGAAAGAGGCCTACAACGGCAAGGCCTGGGAGTTAACGACCTGGTTCCGCGTCACTGCATGGCGGGGCCTGGCTGAGACGACCAATGCCTATCTCGCCAAGGGCCGGCAGGTCTACATCGAGGGCGAGCTGAACGGAACGACCGCAGACGGCTCACGCTATCCTCGCGTGTGGACCGGCCAGGATGGCGTGCCGCGTGCATCCTTCGAGATCACGGCGCGTACGGTCAAGTTCTTGGGCAGCAGCAATGGCAACAGCAGCGATGCACCGCAGCAGGACGAGCCGCCGCCCGGACACGTAGAAGAGAACGCAATCCCATTTTAAGCACTTACCGGGTGGGGCCGGTGCTCCGCAAGGAGACTGATTGTCGCTGGCCCCACCTACTGCCGAGGAGACTATCATGCCAGAAGTACCCAACACTAAGCTGCTGATCGGGGCGACATTCTTGTCTACCCTGCTGATGGCAGTTGCCCTGTTCACCCTTGCTGCGCCCACTGCAGAGGCAGAACAGCCTGTGCAGCCACAATCAAGTGAGCCCCAGGTGTTCTACATCGAAGAGGCCGGCCTGGTCTGCGTAGAGCTAGACGACATGCTGGCTTGCTCATGCCCTTGCACATCTGAGGCTTGCGAGCCCCAGATCAACACACAACTAGAGATCGTCCGAGTACCCGAGTTTATCACGAGAGAGGTATACATCGAGGTTCCCACGTACATCACCGTGACTGTGCCAGGCGATCCACCCGTAGAGGTGCCCCCCGCAGAGGTGCCCGAGCAAGAGGCACCCAATACCCCTACAGAGCCTGATCCTACCCCCGCAGAGATTCCTGAGCAGGAACCCAAGGCCCCCGAGAACGATCCGGGCCCGGATCCTACCTCTACTCCACAGCCAGAGCCTAAGCCGAAAGACAAGGATAAGTGCAACCAGGGTGTAGGCAATGGCAGCGAGGGGTGCGACCCCGGAAACAGCAACCACAACCAGCCCTCTAACGACGAGGGCGAGGGCGATACGCCTGGCAACCCTGGGCGCAAGCCAGACAAGGCCCTCAAGCCAACCAAGAGGCCTAAGCCTAACAAGGGCAAGGGCAAGAAGAAGTGAGGTGATACACTATGGCAGCATCGGCAAGCATCCGCACCAAGCGCTGTCACAAATGCCGACGACTTGTGCCTCGCAAGAGACGCCACCATCGCTATATCTGCAGACGATGCAGACACCCAAAGAGAAAGAACTACTCATGAACATCCCACGCCTATGGTTCAAGCTGCGGCAGCAGATCAGCAACTGGCTTGATCTCGAGATTCGCTGGTACAAGCCCTGCCGGCAGCTCTATATCAATATCCGTATCGGTCCAGCCGATGCGGTTCCATTCTAGAAACCCCTGTACTGCACAGGTATAAGGGTACAATATGGCGAAAAGAAAGGAGGTGGCCACTATGAACAAAAAGACAACCGGAGCCCTGATTGCTCTGTTGATATTACTTGTCGTCCTGCTCGATCACCCGATCAAGCGCAGCCTGGCAGGTGACCATAACCCTATCATCCAACTCTACTTGCTGGCCACTGGCCTACTGATCGCCGTTGGCGCCAGCTAGGAGAGCACGGTGAGCAACCACACAACGGACGAGAGATACTTTGAGGGCGCATTCCTGCAGCCCGGAGAGCAAGAGCCACTCGAGCTTGGAGAGCGGCGACCAGTCAGCTATTTCTGGTTCCCTTGGGACACTACCCCCTATACTAGCGAGTTCTGCAAACGCAAAGCCCGCGAGCTAATAGACAGCGGCGAGTATTGGGGTGTACGCCAAGTCTTTGTCTCGAGAGAGTTTATGAAGCTGCCCACAGGGAAATGGGATTGGGTGCCGTTCTGCACGATCGACATCAAACTGGCCAAAGATCAGTATGGAGACACCGTTTGGGACCGGCGCGAGGTCGAGCAATAGCTCCCACGTGAGAGCTAGTTTCAGCTCTTACGTGAGAGCAGTATCCCCCGGAGTCCCAAAACAGCCCAAAACAGAACACCGTATGGTGAGCGGGCTGGACAATCTGATCAATTCGTGATATAATACAAGCAACAAGACGAGATAGGAACCCCATAGGGGTATCGGTGGGAAGCCTAGTGATCGTGAACCTGCGCCCGGACTCTGAGACAGAGACGTAAGCGCGAAGTGGGGCTAGGCAAGGGTAGGCATAGGAGGGTCAAGGCCGCCCACAAACCATAAGGAGATATCAATGAGCAAAATCGCAGATGCCTTTAAAGCGACAGAGCGAGCAAAGAAAGCTCTAGATAACCAGCTAACAATACTCTCCATACTGGAGACCATCGACACCAGCATGGTCGATGGTTTCACCGCTGGTAGCACTGGTCTGATCCTCTCGGTGACCGGTTGGGACAACTATTGTCAGCTACGCCGCGGGCTAGACAGGCTAGGCGCAATTCCTCTCCGGCTTGCAGTAATGGATAGCGGGCAGCGACAGACCTACTTCAGGATGCCAGGCATCAGTAGGACGCACTGGTGGAACAGCTACCTGATCGTCATCAACAAGCCCGATCTGAAGGTATGTGAACGCATCCAGGTAGGCGAGCGAGTAGAGCCCATCTACAGGGTGAAATGCAAATGAAACGAGAGCAGTTTAACCAACTAGCCAAGGCCACCTTTGGAGACAAAGTGATCATCCGCGGGATCGATATCACTGATGAGGCCCTGGCCGAGCTCAATGCAAAGATGAAAAGCGCATACGAAGCAGCCATGCTCAAAGATCCGGGCCCATTCCCGCCATTCGTCCCCTACAAGAGAGAGGACCTCGACAGTTACCCCGAGTACCCCTGGGTCGTCGGCGATAACTGCCCTGTCTGTAACACTCCCCTGGATGGCCTATTCGGCTCCTTTGCCTGGGGCATGATTCACGGCGAGGGATACTGTACAGAATGCCGGCATCACAAGCAAGGAACCTACTTTCGCCTCTACCACTATGTCACGGAGAGGGCCAGACCACTGGTGGGCTATGCTCTGGTTGGATTCCCGGATCTAGACGCACCGGAGCCAGAGGAGGATAGAGGAACCGATGTCAGCTAAACTCCGTTGCACATTCTACCTTTCCGGCTTTGACAGTGGTGGCACATCTATGATCGCCCGCGTCGACCATCAGCCAGGCACGGATAAGGAACAGGCCCTAAACCTTTACCGCAAAGCCGCACTCAAATGGGCTATCACGGGTTGGCAGGCACCACTGTATAAACTTACTTGGACCTATGTGCTACTGAACTCACACCAGATCAACCGGCTGAGCCCATACGTCAAGATCATCTACTTGGCCAGTTGGGAGCACGTAGAGACCATCGATCTTGAGGCCAATGTCGAAGAGGAACTACAGCTATGAGCGAGATCAACTATGGACTCGAGCGCGGCGACGTAGTCAACATTCAACTGACCTGTGACGCCAACGGCACACAACTGGCCAACCTGGTTGAGAAATACAATTGGGACCTAGCCGGTCTCGGCACCAACCTTGGATGGACTTTGCTCTCGCGGCCGGGGGGCTCCGGCGACACATTCGAGTTCTGCGCCCTGGCTGACGAGGCCATACAAGTGGCTGTCAACGGCAATTCCAGCGAATTGCTTGGATTCATCAAGATCGGAGAGACAGACCTATGAAACACACTATCCACAACGTCGCCACCCCTCGCGGGCGCGTGCGACACAGGATGACCAACGAAGAGTTTCACGGCGACGGTGTAACCCTCTGTGGCGCGCGCTGCGTGAACGGGTGGATGCGCGACGGAGTATATGCCGACGATCCTGCTCTGCTCACCGATCGCAACTGCCCCAAGTGCATTGAAGCCGAGTACGAGCAATACGGCCATACCTGCTACTTTATCCTCGTAGAGGCCGATGGCGAGATTCCAGTAGCCATCTACAGGATCAGGCACCTGCTCACAGGACCTGCCGCAGTTGGGCACGCCATTTATCAGAAAGGCCTAATCTACCTGCAAAGCCTGGAAGAGCCTGGCCTGTTCGACTGGTACAAGCTGTTGAAAGCCGTCAGCGAGCACAAGCTCAAGGTCCCCAACGTCCGAGTAGAGAAGATCGCTCTGGTGCACGACAACATCTCAACACTGTATGGCAACCAACTGATCCTTTAACAAAACGCCACCGTAGCTCAATTGGCAGAGCACCCCCTTTGTAAGGGGACGGTTAGAGGTTCGAGACCTCTCGGTGGCTTAGCAGTGCGGCAAGCAAAGGGCAGTGAGTGGGCGGAACTGCCTCGGGGCCAGGCGACCGGGGTTGCTCCCGGCAAGGGGTCGCGACCTACTGGCAAAAACTAACCCGCTCTCTAGCGAACCCGGCCGCACTGCTAGCAATACAGGCGCATAGTTTAATTGGAGTAAAACAGTGGTCTCCAAAACCATTGATGCGGGTTCGAGTCCTGCTGCGCCTGCCAATCCCAGTAGGTACGCTCTACCTTCGAGTAACGGGGCGAGAACAGGGCACAAAATGACGATCGGGGCGTGACAGAAGGCGTAACCGACAGTACCCAAAGCCATAGGCTGAGCGTCGGTCTGCCTGAGAATACCGCCCCGATCTCACGAACAGGAGTAAACAATGGACCTAGACAAGACGCTGATTTCACAAACCTTGAAACAACAGCGCAACGAGATCGCAGAGCTGCGCTGTGCAGTGTCTGCTCAAGCCCATGCTATCACTCGTATAAAGCAAATTTTGGCCAGTGTAGACATTGAGAGGGACGACGTTGTTGACGCAGTCCTGAAAGTAGCTGGCCGCTACAAACGCCTGCTCATGCTCTGCCGCAACGCCCAGGACCTGCTCGAAATCTACACGGAGGAGAACAATGCTTCCAACGAATGAACAGGTGTGCTGGAACAATCTCCGCTGGCAGCTAAAGCGCTACGATGAAAGGCTATGCCCCGGCACAGATGTCACACTGATCGTGCACGGCGATCTGAGTGGCCACCTGAACGTGGGCAACCAGGAACAGGTCACCAGCTTTGCAAATCCGGTTGATATTAGCAGGTGGATGAACCAGGCAGTATTCGATCCTACATCTGTAGGGGTACACTGTGTGACAGAGCTCGAGACCATCTCCAAGCGCGTGCTTCTGGAGGAGCTAGAGGAACTGCTCTATACCATTCTCGATCGAGACGAAACCGTAGAGCTCTACCGCGAGGATATAGGGCTGGTGACAATCGAGTACTGTGCAAAAACAGGACTGTGGTACGCAGACCACGTGCTGGACGGCACACTCTCCTGCGAGTTCGGCCCAACCGATGTCGTCGAGAATGTGCTGGACGTCCTCAGCAAGCCAGTAAGAGAACACACATGAAACGCAAGCTGATCACTGCCATCTTTTTCAAGACTTGCACCTGCTGCAACGGGATCGGTGGTGACAACTATATCCGTGTCTGCCCCTGCTGCTCTGGTTGGGGCATTCGCCCACGCAAATGGGCGCCCAAGTGGGCACACCTGAACTGGCGCCCCTGGACTGAATGGAGGCATCAATGATCAAGACACTTGATATGCTCAGGCTCATCGCAGTAGCAAGAGCCGAGAAGCATGCTTTGGAGAGCAGACACAGCCAGTGGGGCATTGCCGTTCGCAAAGACTCCGGTTCTCTCCGATGGCAGCGCATCGATCGCCAGGAGCGCAAGCTAGAGCTACGGCTGAAAGAACGGCTTGGCTACAGGCCCAACCAACCGCTCTGTGCCCTGTGCTATTGGGGCGAGAGCATCTGCCGGTGTGAGCACAGCTTTCCACACATCCCCGACACGCCGGCCATGCTGATCGAGGAACTGATCCTAGACACCGCATGCGTTGACTTTTACGATCTGATCGGGCTGTTCCATGCTCTACTTGACGGCACCTGCCTCGCCTGCGGCCGGGACGTCGGTGGCACACACCTCATCTGTGCAGACTGCGCCGGCAACGAGGCCCAACAGTGGGCAGGATGGGGCGGGATGCTCAAGATCGGAGACCTGCGCCTATAGAAATAGCTCTCACGTGAGAGCAGGAGAAACACATGAGCGACAAACCGCACATACCGGACGGACATTTTGAAGAAGAGCCCATACCTGCTCCCTGCCCACACTGCGGCAATACATGGTCCAAGACACTCTACAAGGACAATCCTGGCGGTATCGAGAGAGTCTACTTTGTACGATGTGAGCGCTGCGGCGCTCGAGGTCCCGAGAAATGCGCCAACCAGTACAACTCCCAAGAGTGTGAAGAGACTCTAAAGAGAGCAATCCGCGAGTGGAACCACAGATGCCACAGATGCACAGACAGAGCAAAAGCAGAAACACACAAGACCATTCTTAGAGCTACGGCCTGGCTTGACCATCCAGCCACTAAGGCACTGCTGGAGCAGCTTGATATCATTCACGAGGCATCCAGGCCAGTGAAGGCTATGTCTGCACTTGAAAAAGCATACGACAACCACGGTCGCGCCACCAACGTCGACGAGGTGGACGTCCTGCCCGGCATCCAGTGGGATACAGAGGATAGGAGCCTCTACCACATGTACGCCGCCTACGCCGACATCCGAGTTGGCGACTATACCGTGTGCATCGACACATCCTATGAAGGCGAGCTGCACCTGGGCCTGCACAAGTGGAATGGCGACCACAGCGAGACCTGTTTTGAGCTATGCCATCCTATACCAGACAAGGAATAGATCATGAACCTGGACGAATTTAAAACTCTGATCACCGGCGAGCTAGTCTGTCGACTGGGACTACTCTACCGTGTGAAATGGACCAGCGCTGATACTATCTCCCTGGTCGACGAGCCCACAGAGACCCACCAGCGCTACTTGCGATTCAGCAATCCAGAGACAGCCGGCTGGATTCGACAGCTCTATCGCTCTACCAAGAACCGGAACCCCCGCCCTCGGCTAGGCTACGTCTGCATAGTTCAGACTCAACTGATCGAGGTCCACACCCCCCGATCTGTCGAGGCTCTGTACATCGCCGAGAAGTATGCAGACGAGCATTTTCCTGGCGCTGTGATCACTGGCCGATACCAACGCTCCCGCGACGGCAAGCATGTTGTGTGGCGTATCCACCTAGCACAGATTCACAGCATACCAGGCGAGCCCGCCTATGCTGAACCTGACTACGCACCAGATTGGGCGCTAGGACAGGAGTAAGCACAGATGAGCTATTGGATCGGAGATGAAAGCGTTCGCGGCACCATCGTCGGTGGCGAGGACCACATTGGCCAGCAGCGCTACAAGTTCTATACCCTGGATGGCAAACCTATCACCTACAAGTTCTACTGGTTTAACGACGACACCGCTGCCGAAGCGTGGTTCAAAAAGACATTCCCTGAGCACTACAAAGACGGAGTAGAAATGCGAGCGTGGGACCGATGAAATATATCTATTATGCCCATCCCCTCAAACACTACAACACGCCAGCCGAGCAAGCTGCCCTGGAGGCCATTGGCAGAAAGTTCGACCTGCCCATCATCAACCCAAACGGGGCAATCGACCAAAACCAGAGCGGCGCCGCGGCTATGCGCCAGTGCTTAGACCTTGTACGCAAGGCCAGCATTCTCGTGTTCACGGAACTCGAGAACGGCTGGATCGGCCGGGGGGTCCACGACGAGATTGCAGAGGCCAAGAAACACCGAATCCCCGTCTACCTGCTCAGAGACACAGGCGAGTTCTATCGCACCTTTGACATCAAAGTACACGGTATATCCTGGATCCGGTATGCAAGTCTATTCAATATCGGGCGCAAGCGCAGCATACGGGAGGTACTAGGCCTATGAGCTCGATCATAGCAGAACACCACAACCAGATCATCCTCAGCATGCTGAAAAAGCTGGCATGCAAAATGCTCAACCGCACAAGCGATGCAGCCGAGAACATCCTCAACTGGAAAGACGATGCTGTTGTTGAGGTTGTTGCCTCGGATGAAGCCTACCAAGATCGCTATCTAGAGGACGAGATTTACGACAGGATATGGAACGATCTCTACACCGAAGCTACTCTTACCTTCCACCTATTTGACAGAGCCCACGTCGACATATCCTACTATCGCCTCAACAAGCGCGCCGGCGCGCTTGTCATCTACGACGATGGTTACAGCGAAACTGACCATACCTTTGTGTACCCGACCAAGGCCGGAGTGGCACAGGTCGCGCTTGACAAGAACAACCAACCTCTATGATCGCCAGCCTGGCAATCTGGACAAGTGAGCACCACGTTATGATGCTCACAGCAGATGCCCCCGATGAAATCAAGACGCTGATCTTGCGCTGGCTTAGCCGCGGCGCACACCGTATAGTCATCGGCTATGAAAGCAAAGCCTACCTCGTCATCCCCACCAATGACAAGGGAAACAAATATTGGCGCACTGAACTAGCACCAGATCACGAATTGACCTGGTGGACATTTCCCCTGAGCGCCTACACCAGAAACGCAAGTATCAACACGCCAGTATAGTATACTGCACCTTAACAGACCAATATTTTTTGGTCGCAAGATCACAAAAAGATGAGAGGCCGAAATGATATGCCTTTTGTGTGACGCACCAACCAACCACGGTATCTGTGACCAGTGTTGGAACGAGCTACAAGTACAGCAGCACCCATTAGAGCTGCAGGACGAGGAGTTCTATAGCTCACAGGAAGAAGATGCAGACTCCGCTGGTCAGCCTACAACGTGTCCAAGGGGTGCTCGCAAGATCACAAAGCACACCATAATCCCATTCTAGGAGGTCCGTCTTGTCTCACCCGAAGAAGCGGCGTGCGCGCACACGCCCGCGCCGGCACCACAACAACAAGGGCTGGCGGCAGATCCGGACCGGAGGATGCGACCGCACCTTGCGCCGTATCGCCAAGAGGCTACGCATCCGCTATGTGGCGATGCCCAAACGGCGTCGCTAGGAGAGGGGGCGGGCAGGCCCCGCCCCCAATCCACAGAAAGGAGTTTAAGCCAACTATGGACCCTGTCCAAGAAAACAGAGACTTTCAGGACTGCGCAGAGGCCCTCACTGCTGCACTATGCAGTATGGTCGGGGACAACTATCGCCTCAGAGAATGGACCGGTGGCCAGGGCGCTACCATTGATCTGCCTATGGGCGGCGCGATCTCTCTGTGGTATCACCAGGGCCGCATCAGCATTCGTGGTGAGCTACCAAACGACGAACAAGACCGGCCACAACGCACCGAGAGACTGCGTAGCTTCAAGATCACATCCAGGATGAGCCTGATCAAGCGACGTGTCTGTGATGCAATCGAGGTCTATCTACCTCAACTCAGAGCCGAAGAACAGCGCAAGGCTGAGCGAGAGGCTCAAGCCAAGAAAGAGCGCGCTGCTGTGCAGCAAATCCTCGATGCTTTTCCATTCCCGCTTACCAGGAAACCAAGATACGCTGACCACGATCCCCGCCATGGCGATGAGCGAGAGATTTACATCGATCACGACAGGATGTCCTTTGGCTATGTCAGCAAAGTCGAGGTCACTGGCGGCTACTTGGTTCCCGGCGATGTAAGTGTGAATATGGACATCCGAGTCACTCCCGACCAAGCGATTCGCATTCTCAAGGAGCTATTCAATGGACCTGCAGATTAGCAAAGCCAGACCAACACACACTTACATAGCCGCTGTGAACGGTTGGCAACAAGAGTTCACAAGTGAGGAAGCGGCTAACAAGTGGACTACCGACATCCAAGGACGCTTTCTATGGGCCGCAGAGATCGGTCTACTCAAGCTAGTGAACAGCGGGGATCGCCGATGGGGCCGGCGAGGCTTTGAGCACCTCGGCTACGAGCAAGACCCATCAGCCAAGATCACACGCCTGACCTACCGCCGCATCGGCAACTATGTCGGTAAGTGGATGTGCATGAGAGATGCACCAGTCCACAGAGACGACAAAGACGAGGTTTTTCCTATCGACCTCACCGGGAAAATCAGGGATAAGCGCAAACTACAACGCTGTCCCTTCCCCTTCAAAGCCGCCGACAAGGGCACCTGGACTATCCCCTCAAGCTGGCAGGTTGGCGAGGACGGCTACTACTACACCCTCTATCCAGATATGATGTGGCCGATGGACGCAGAGTATTGGGAGCCTGTGATTGCTGTGCAGGAGAGGCTTCTATGAAGCAAATTCAGTATAGAGGCTTTAAGGCTTTTGTCGATCGCATGGCAAAAGACTCATCCCACGGCAGCAGAGTCCTGATGATCAGCCTATTCGGAACACTCGGTAATGCCCGCGCTATTGCCAGCGGGCTCGTGCTGCGCGAAAGCCGCAAGTGGAACAGTGGTATCTCAGTTGGCAACGCCCGCTTTCATCTGGACGAGAATGTAAGCTATAGCACAATCACCCAACGCTCAGAGAAACGCAGCTTCGGCATCCCAACCAGGGAAACGCTGATCCATGAGCTCTGCACGGTCAAGCGGCTGGACAGCCCCTTTTTCTACGTGCTCTCCCCGGTAAAACTGGAAAATCTTGACGAAAACTTTTGCGAACGCCTGCGTATCGCCTCACACCTCGCAGTCCAGTCAGCAGACCACGACTGGCTGTGGGAGACCGCACAGGAGGAGGTCAAGTTTCTGAGCACCAACCGAAAGTGGACACAGACAGACCAGCTCATCAAAGAGATCGAGGGCTACAACTGCTACGCCTATTGGGTGAACGCCCGGACAGAGATCATGGCCCAGGTGCTGCGGAAGCACTTTGGCCTGTGCATCCGGCCTACACTCAGACGAGATGAAAGCGGGGCACGCAGGGTCCTCGTCGACGATCCCCGATTCCCTGACTTCCACTTCTCAACAGAAGGCCGCAGCATCACCATAACCCACAAAGACAAGGTGCTGACCACAACTACCCGTTCCTACCATGAGGAGCTTGCCGAAGGCTTGGAGAAAGCCGGGCTGCAGGCCGGACTGTGGGTACTACCGGAGGCCGCATGACTTCACTGACAAGCTCCCGTCTAGGGAGCGCAGCAAAGGGTGACTATCACCCCACATACATTGAAGCTGTGCGCCACATTGCCCGGATCCTCAAGCCCGACATCGGGTGCAACGTCCTCGATCCAAGCTGCGGCAAAGGTATCGCCCTGGCTACTCTCGCGCGAGAGTGGGGCACACAATACCCATACGGCAACGAGATCGAGAAGGACCGATACGAATCCGCCAAGGAGACCCTGGGCGAGTTCGCCTTTGCCCAAGTAACACTTGGCGCGCAGGAAACTCTGGAGGTCCACCACGACATCGCTACTGGCGGATTCGAGATTATCTTCATCAACCCCCCATATAACGACGGAGCAATCACACGCCTCGAGCACGAACACGTTGAACAAGCCACCAAGTGGCTAGCGCGTGGCGGCGTGATGGTAGCCGTACTCCCTCAAAGTCTCCTCAAGACGCCAGCCTTCTGGCGCATGTGGCTGAGCAAACTCAACAACACCATCATCGCCAAGATGATCGGCAAGGACTACGACCGGTTTCACCAGTTCATCCTGATCGGCCGGGACAAGTATGCCTGGAGTGGGCATAACTCAGCTCACTACCCAATCTCCGACTCTCAGGTAAAAACCAGGGCCGAGTCATTCCAGACAGAGGAACCCGACTACCCGGCCATCGACCAACTGCCGCCCCTGAACTGGCGCATATCCAGCGTAACACTCAACAAGGTCGAGATCAAGAACCGAGTGCCAAGCGCAGCCGAGCTCTTGGAGGCTATGGCCAACTTCCCGGACGTCTTTGACACCAGAGAGTACAAAGCTCTAACCACCGTCCCACAAACCCAAAAGCAAGCCAGGCCGATTATGGCCTGCCGCGCTGGCCACGTGGTCCAGCTCGCTGCTGCCGGCGCGATCCGCGGGATGCCGGTTGAGCTAGACGACGGTCCCTACCTGGTCACCAGCCACTGGTACAAGTACCTGGTTGTGACCGAGGTCAAGGAGAAAGACGACTCAACGCGCACGGTTGAGACAGAAAAGACCGCATACCAAATTTTCTGCTTTAGCAAAAAGACTGGCATGCTGCGCATCATCGACAGCCGGGCTAACCAGGAAGAGTACGAGGCCTTTGTAACCAAGCATACCAAGGACCTGATGAACGCAGTAGACCAGGCCCATCCGCCCATGTACGATTGGGACTACTCGCATCATAAGCACCGTTTTGACATGCTGCACTCACCTCGCAAGCTGCCCGGCGTAGCAGACGGCATGTTCATTGCACAGAAGCACACAGCCGCGGCACTGGTCGATCAGATGCGGCGCAAGAACGGGTATCCCAACACGATCCTGGTAGGGGAGTGTGGGACCGGCAAGACATTCGTCAGCGCCGGAGTAATGGCCATCCTAAGTAGGCTACTCGACGACAAGAACGGCAAAGTTGTCGTCCTCTGCCCTGCCTTAGTCGCGCCCAAGTGGGCCGAGGAAGCCAAGGCCATCTTGCGCGATGTGCCCAACCTCAAAGTGGTCCTGGTAGGGGAGGAACACAAGCAGCGCCGGGTGACCCCGTTCAGAGCTAACGGGATCGAGCACGGACTACAGATCGTCGACTACCGCGGCCTGAGAGCCAAGCGCTACGCTGGCCACAGCCTTACCTCTCCCGAGGCCGAACGTCTGGCCAGCATCTATGAGGTAGCGGAAGAGATCAGTTCCAACACCAGTAGGAAGGGCCGCAAAGAGCTAGAGGAAAAGGGCAAGGTCCTGATCCCCACCTATAAGGCCAAGCACGCCAAGACCCGCATGACCATCCGCGATCTGCGCGCAGCCATGGACCACGATGGGCCTGCGATAGCTATCATCAACTACGAGGTCGCCAAGTTCGGATCGCCGTGGGAACACATCATGATCGGCAAAAAGCAGCACTTCAAGTGGACCACGCAGAAAGAGACCCGCAACTGGCGCGGCGAGGTCTCAGGCTACGAGGACGAGGAACACGAGGGAGACCTTACAACCTATCACTGCCCGACCTGTGGCGAGAAGCTCATAAAAGAGACCGGTCTGCCCTGGACCTGCGGTGACGACAAAGAGGACGAGTTCTGCACCAACAGCCAGAAACAGGTCAAGCGCTGGTGCCCGCACTGCAACGCCGCACTCTGGCAGGCCACACCATTCAGCTACGGGGGACGCTGGCCAGCCTGTGAGTTCCTTGGCCAGCACTATGCCGGCAAGTACACACTCATCATCGACGAGGCACACAATACCAAGGGGGGCACGACCAACATCGGGTGTGCCTCACAGGATGCCGTCAGCGGCGCACGCCACACGGTCGCTATGACCGGCACTATCTGCAATGGGTATGCAGGCAGCTTGTTCTACCTGTTCTACCGGCTGTCTCCACTGTTCCGCACAATGTATGCACACGACGAGGTCGAGGTATTCAAGCACCACCACGGATACCTGGAGATCGTGACTACTGAACGGCACGCCCGCCGCACCTCGTCCGCATATGGGTACACAACCGAGGACAGCAGCACCTACCAGCACGAGGCCCCCGGCGTGTCGCCGGTCATCATCTCAATGATGGTCCCAATGACTGTCTGGCTGCGCAAAAGCGATCTCGACATTGAACTGCCGTCCCGTACAGAGTTCGCCGTCCCCGCGCTACTCAGCAACTGCGAGCCTCTCCGCGCCGGCTACCGGCGTCTGAGACAACAAGAGTCAAAGTGCAAGTCTGCCTTTGCTGCCGGCAACCGTGCCCCGCTTGCGAACTATTACTATGCCTCACTCGGTTGGCTAGATGCTCCTGTCCACGAGGTGATCCCCGACGTCTGCACACTGACAGGGGTGCCCCTGCCCGAGGGCGGCTATCCCAAGGACCGGATCCTGACCAACCTGATCCTCAAGGAGCACTCAGAGGGCCGCGGCGTAGCCGTGTTCTTCGAGCAAGTCCAGAAGCGTGATGCCCGCCATCGAGTCAGGGACCTGCTGGCCAAGGAGAACATCTATGCCGCCATACTCAAGAACAGCACCAACGGTGGGCCTAAAGCCGAGGCACGGATGCCCTGGATTCTAGAGCAGTACAAAGAGTGCCAGTGCCGTGGCCAGCCGATGGCGCTCCTGGCCAATGGCGCCCTGCTCAACGAGGGCATCGACCTGCTGTTCTGCCCGACGATCGTCGAGGTCGGGCAGCACCAGAACATCACCAAGCTACTGCAGCGACTGGAGCGCAGCCACCGTATCGGGCAAACGCTAGACGTGCGCCTGTACTTCCTGTTCTACAAGCACACCGAGCAGGAGGCCGCACTCAAGCACATCGCGACCAAGCTACGCGCCGCTAAGCAAGTCGACGGCGAGCACGCGGCCGGGATCGCTGCATTTGAGATGGACGAAAACGACTTTGTTCAGGCGCTGATTAAGGAAGCCCAAACAGTTGAACGCACCGATATCAGCACCTTGATGCAGATAGCCACATTCGACGACAGGCCGCCCCCTCGCATCCTGGCACAGCCCAAGGTTGAACTGCACAACACCATTGCCGATTTGCCACAGCCCAAGCTCAAATTCGAAGCTGTTGTGCTAAAAACCAGAGACGGCACCAAGATCGAGCAATACAGCATGTTCTAAAAGGAGCATCATATGAGCAACCAAAGACGTGTCATCGTTCTGGCACTTGCTGACCTGCACTCCGGCAACAAACTAGCCTTGATGTCCCCCGATACTGTCCTCAAAGAGGAAGATGAGCATGGACGACTCATCAACTACTCCCCTCAATTGAGCGCAGTACAAAGCACACTCTGGCCTTGGTTCATCGAGGACGTCAAACAGGTCAAAGAACTAGCCAATGGCGACGAGATCATTGTCCTGATCGTGGGCGATCTGGTGCAGGGCACTAAACACAGGGTCTTACAAGTATCGCCTGGGCGCGATCGCGATCAGCTAGCTATTGCCTACGCTAACCTAAGTCCGGTCCTTAGCTTGCCCAATGTCAAGCATGTGCGGATCGTCGCCGGCACAGCAGCCCACGGTGGCATTGGCGCCAACACAGCAGCAGATGCCGTTGAGGCTCTCAGCTACATGTACCCCAACATTGAAATCCAAGGATGTTACCACGGCGAGATCAACATCGACGGATGTGCAGTCAACTATGCCCATCACGGCCCTCATCCAGGCAGCAAAACTTGGCTGGAAGGAAACTCGGCACTCTCCTACCTGCGCAACTTCGTGGTCACCGAATGGATGAAAAAGGCCAAGATCGCAGCTCGCATCATCCTGCGCGCACATCGGCATACCTACGTACCTATCCCCTACAAGACCATGATCGCTGGCACAGAATACGAGTTCGATCTGGTACTCTTACCGTCGTGGTGCGGCATTGGGGACTATGCACGCCAGATCACACTGAGTGAAATCCTGCAGCAGTTCGGCATGGTCGCGATTGAAATCGTTGATGGCCAACTGGCCAAGATTCACTCCTACATTCACCATCTGAACCTGTATACGGAGGAGAAGCTATGAGTTCTGCGCCTAATACAGATGTTCTGGCTGAAATCATTGGGTACATCAAGGCATCCAGCCCACAGCCAGACGATTTCACCCTGGCCCAGTATATTGCAGCATGGAAAGCCGATAACCCCAACATAACAAGGTGGATAGCCAGAGCCCAACTTGAACGGCTGATCAATCAGGGTGCCATCACAGCAATGAAATTCCCCGGCTACGGCAGAACCATCTACTACCGCAAAGTAAAGCAGCTCTCACGTGAGAGTGAAGAAGAGGTACTATGACGCCACAAAACCTGTTGGACCTAGCTAACCTTGCGCTTGAACAGTGCGAGTGTGCAGCAGACCAAGAGGCTCTACTACGCTGGTACAAGCTGTCCTGTCAGCTAGAGGCACTGTCAGCACACAACCCGATCACAATGCTGCGCGCCACCTGGGTGTACCTGTGCGAGAACGTGCCTGATACTGAGCCTCGCGTCAAACAACATACCAGCCTGTGCGCCTCCGTCCATGCCCTGCTCGACGAGTACGATCGCGCCGGCCACCTGGCCAACAAGGATGAGCCCGAGGACTATGGTGAGTATGACCCACCAACCTACGACTGACACCCACACATTCCAGATTTTTGGCATACACCCAACCGATCCAAGACAGGCAAGGCAGCACGCCATAGCTGCTGCCAAGAAGGACAGACTGCCAATTCTCTATGTCAGCACTGTCGTACGACGGAACCACGATATACACGGACCTTACTATTCCTGCTATGTAACAACAGAAGGACCATGGCCAGATGAACCTGAACCAACGTGATGAGCATATCGCAGCAGCCATACACCAGATCAAGGAGTGGCTGGACAGAACAGCAGCAGCAATGCGCCGGTGTGCAAAGCACAACTGCGGAGATACTGCATACCAGGGATTTCGCACTCTCTCAAGCAACTGGCGCACGATGAACGACAAGACGATCACACACCAGCTAACACGTCATATCAAGCATGGACACCGGACATGGGCACGCCAACAGGCTTGGCAAGCCCGCAAGGTCCGCGCGCGCCTTTACAAGCTGATGGGATCAGACTGAATGAAACCTATAGAATTCATCATCGCCGATCCTGCCTGGAAGTACAACAACCGGCGTGCTATCCGCAGGGACACCAAAGTGGCCAGATTCGGCATTGGCGCCAGCACCCGCTATCACTGCGAGACCACTAAGCAGATGGCCACCATCCCAGTAAGCAATCTAGCCGCGGATCGGGCACAGCTCTACATGTGGGTTACCTGTCCCTTCCTGCCCGGTGGGCTGTGGCTGATGGACGCCTGGGGATTCAGCTTTATTACTGTCGCTTTCGTGTGGATCAAGTGCAATCCCCGACCTTGGGCCAAACCGGTCCGCCAACTGGCTGAGACCCTGCTGGTCGAGAACAACCTGGCAGCGTTTCTGACCTGGCTAACATTCTACGGACCCGGGCACTATACGGCAAGCAATATCGAGCTGGTGCTCCTGGGTGGCCGCGGTAAGCCGGCCTTCAAGCCAACCAAGTGCGCTCGGCAGCTCATCTTTGCGCCCAGGATGAAACACAGCCGCAAGCCCGACGACGTGCATAAGCGGATCGAACAGATGTACCCCGGACACAGCTATGCCGAGCTCTTTGCACGTCGACAGTATCCAAGTTGGCTCTGTCTCGGTGACGAGATCGATGGGCTAGATATGCGGGAGAGCATCCCGCGCTACTTGGAGGGCAAATATGCGAATTAGAGACCTGTGCGCCCAAGACTACTTTACCTTCCGTTTCCCCCAAGAGGGCTGGATGGACACGTTTACCATCTACCGCACCGAGGGCATGGCTGAGGGTGAGCACATCAAAATCCGTCCTTTCGAGTCACCAGCAAAGACGATCACAGTCCACCTGGACCTGCACGTCGAGCGAGTGCCAGACACCTGCGTCATCGTGCTACGCTATGGCTCTGACTATGGCATGGAACGCCCACAGTGGTTCCGCCTAACAGGGCTAACCCTCGCGCAGAGCATCATCTTGGCCCATCTGGCAAATGGGAAAAGCGAGTTTATACCCGGCCGACACGAGAACGGCAAGCTATTCTTTGTGCTCTACGAGCCGGAGATCCGCAACCAGGTTATGGCCGAGGTTCGCCAATATCTCACCCTGGTCCCCGGCTATCTGTTAGAGGAACCCCACACCTACGAACAGCCTCGCTGGCCAAGGCCGGCCAAATAAGCCGTTTTCTGGAGACCCCTCCGGGGAATTTGAGAATAAGGAGGAAACGAAATGTCACAACCAGACCCCTGCCGGTTTTTTGCAAACTAGAGGGAGGACAAAATGAGCAATCAGAGCCCCAAGAAAAAACCTGCGGCCGAGCGAAACACGGTCACAGAGACCCGCTTCAACCGCTTCTTCAAGTGGCCATACTATGGCACCATATGGCAGGGGTGCTATGACAAGCAATGGGTTCGGTTTCCCATCGTCTACCACTGGAAGAACCTACCACCCAAGTACGGGGGACTCAAGCTGATCGACTTCACCGGGATGCTGCGCAACGGCAAGGCCTTCGCCTGCGAGGTCAAGCAACAAGACATCAACGCAGACGATGGCAAAGGCCGGTTCAGATACGAACGCATCAACGAGCGACAGTATGAGTATCTCTCCTGGATGCACCAGAACGGGGGAGTGGCTTGGTTGGGGCTCGGATTCGTCGACGGCAAGCGACCGGTGGCCACCTTCCTGATCCCCTGGGAGCAGTTCCTGTACGTCGAAGAGAACTATCTGAAGACCTACCAGAATGGCACCAGCAGACCCTGGCGCTCGATCGACGAGGAAGCAGCCGGAGACTGGTGGGGACCATTCGAGCTGGTCAATCTCAAACCCAAAGGCCGGGACTGGGCCTACTTTACCAACTACGAGTATCTCACCTGGAAAAGCCATGAACATCCTGACGAGTCACTGCCTCAGCCAGAGCCATTCTGGCACGAGGGCATGATAATAGGTTAGCACTATGAGCGATAACAAAGCCCTTGCCACCCAAAAAGAGGCAGAACTGATCCACCGGCTCTATGAGCTTGAGTATGGTCTATCCCTGCCAATTGAGGAGCTAGCCAAGCGGCAGCTTGTACTCATTATGGCCGCCGCCGAACAGCAGATCGATCTCGAGACACAGCCAGACAGCCCCTGGACATTGCATACATCTGACTCTCGCCAAGTACGCAACTACAAGGCCAAGATGCGCCAGTTTGAGATCGCCAAGCGAGCACTCGCGATCAGCGAACGCCGGCGAGCAGCCAGCGAGCTGATCCAAGTCAAGATCGCAGCCGAGATTCAGAAACGCAAGCTCCACAATTACCCTGCAGATGGCACATGGAAGGACATGACCGAAATCGTACGCGAGATTCTGCCAAACAGCAGGTCAGGCTCTCTCGTTTCAGCCCTTGGCCTGCTCAACCGCGCTGAGGAGTTTGATGCACTTGACATCGACGGTGCCGATGTTGTAGCCAAGATCGCAGCCGAGAAGAAATGGATGCTTGGGCAAATCCAGCTCGCTTTGAACAGAGTCATTGACGACGACACCCCCGACGACGAAAAGAAAGCCACCGTCGCCGCTATCATTGAGGACGCTGCACAGCTAAGTATACGCAACTTTGCTGCCAAGCATCTACCCTCGCGCACACCAGGCATACCTACCTCTACCTGGAAGCTGCCGGACGGCAACAAAATGTACATCATGCGCGCCAACGAGGAGCAAGACACCCTGCTACGCGGCCGGATGCGGGGTCTCCTGGACTACCAAGCAAATGACATGTTCAGGCCCATCACACCAGGGGCCATCTATAGCCTGCTGCGCATTGCGATCGAAGAAGGTTCCGATCTCGTACCCTACATCGTGGAGCTACTTGAGAAAGCTGTGCTGGCCACAGCCAGGGAATACAGCGTCTACTCCCTGCTAAACAACCAGATCGACAAGGAGAAAGGTACGCACCTGTGGTGCGATCTAGATACGCTCAAGCCCCATCTGCCAGCCTACTCGCCACCGACCATAGTTGAAGCACTGGAAATGCTGGCTTACTATGGTCTAGTCGAAGAAATGGAGATCAAGGGCTCTATGAAATTATGGCGCGTGGCGTCATACAAGGAGGCAACTTGAAAAGGCGAATCTGCGAGTGCGGACACCCCGCCGATATCATCGAAGGCTACAGCGCATACTGCGCACGCTGCTACATAGAAAGGCTCACACATGGCACAAGACCAAAACCAGAAACGCAAGAACCTCAAGAACCTCGTCGAGCAGGCTCTCGGGCTAGGGCCTCTAGAGTGGAGTGATACCGACCACTACGGAGGGTCCGCGACAGCGTCACTGCCAGGCGACTACTATGTGTCAGTCATTGTTGAGATAGGAGAGTCCCACCGACACTTTGCTATCCTCGACAGCGGATTTACACGCGAGCTTACCATCGAAGAGTACAAAACGCTCAACCATAGCACAAATACGTGAGAAGGTAAGAAACAGACTTGACATCTGCTTCAAGACACCTTATAATTATAACGGGAGTGTAATCACAAGGAGGACAGATATGAGACCGAACGCCGCGGCGATTAAAGAGGTGCTGCGGGCAGAGCATAAACAACTACGCAAATGGAGAAAAGTGGAGATCTACACATTTCCTTTATTGCAACGCCTCCTCGATCAACTTAACTATCCAAAAGATGCCAGCATCGGGTTTATCCTTGAGCCCCTTTCACAAGCGAGCAAGCAAGAACTTCCAAAAGTCCTAGACGGTATTGCCAAAGCTATCCTCGAACGCGCACGCGGATAGCTCGGATTCACACAACTAAAAACCCATTGGGAGGGAGTTATGAGCCGAACCCTAATCCCCAACTCGTTTCAGGTTGAAAACCTGTACGTAGATGAGCTTCTGTGTTTCCTCAAGCCCAACGAGTGGTTAGTCCTCTCCGTTGCCATCCGCGAGATCATCGGGTGGCACGACACAATCGCCGATCGTCGCCGGCGTATCAGTCTGTCCACGTTCATTGACGGCAAGGGCGGCGGGCGTCATAGCCACGGCATTTGGCTCGGCCGCGCCGCAGTGGTCCGCGCTCTCCAAGCCCTCAACAAGTACCACATCCTCATCAAAGAAGGCAAGGGCAACCATCCTAATGGACAACTGTTCTACCTGCAGGAAGATGCCGACCAGATCGACTGGAACGGACTCGAGGCACGCCGGGTACAGACCACCAAAGAGCGTAGACAGCAGACCAAAAAGGCCCGCGCCATACGCACAGATGACAAAGATACCAGTCTGTTAGACAGACCGGTGCCAGTAAGTGAGACAGACCGGAGCCAGTCTGTTAAACAGACACATGGAAACCCACTAAGAAACCCACCTTTGGAAACGCCTGCGCCTTCGGCGACAGGCGAGGAACACACCGGACAGCACGACGATCCCTTTCCTGGACTGGAGGCCTACAAGGACAAGAACAGGTGGGGATACACAGTCAGACAGGTAGAGGAGGGGGAACCAGAGTTCCGCTGTCCTGCCTGTGACACAACACAACCCTGGCCACTCAAGACACCCTACGGTGGCCTGACCTGCGCCAAGCCAGAGTGCAACGTTCCTCTCGCTGGCTACCGACCACACGACGCACAGCCCTTTTGGAAGCCCCCCAAACTTCCAGTAGAAAAGCACGAGCTTGGGGTCCTGGTCCCCGGCTGTCCCAAGCACTTTGCCGACATTCCCTACTTTGAACAGGACAAGAAGCGGCTGCTGCATGCCATGCGTAAGGACCACCAACGCCTATGGACCCTGATCGAGTGGGCCTGGGCCAAGCCCTTGCTACCACACAAGATCGTAGCCAATGCTCTGGAAGCATTCTACAACCCCAAGACCGTGGTTGCCAGAGCCATAAGGGAGGCAACGAAGAATGCCAAACGAAACCCTGCTGCCGGCAACGGCCAAAAGCCGCCTTCGATTGTTGCAGCACACGATTTCTAGCGACGCCCTACTCTTTCCGAGAGGCCGATACCAGCAACTTGAACGCGACAAGATCATCGTGCCCAAACACACCTATGTCAAATGGGACGACACGTACAACAAACTAATGGCCAACGGGCACAACCGCACACCGCTGCATGTGGCATTCGATCTGATCTACTACCTGATCACAGAGAAGCCCCTTGAGCGCTTCGTCTGGCTCTATGGTGACACCAAAGCCGGCAAGACATTCCTGGCCAGGCTGATCGCTGTCCATCTATGTACCATCCTGGACATCGACGGAGTGTTCTGCAATTGGGCTGTCAAGCTCAATGAAATTCGCCGCAGCATCGGCCGCAAGGACTCTCACGTGGACCTCGCAAAGGAAACACAGACGCCGGTCCTGGTCCTGGACGACATGGGCCAAGAACGAGGAACCTTATGGGAGATAGGGCACCTATACACTCTAATCGAAAGCCGCAGCGAGAGCGTCCTGACCATCTGCACCAGCAATCTTGAACTGAACTATGCTCGCACCGGCGCAGACGGAACCGAGTATGCGGCTTACCTAGACATCCTGGGCAGGCCAGCCAGGCCCGAGGACAGCATAGACGGCAGGCTAGCTATGGTCGCCTCCCGGATCCGCAGCCGGCTGCAGACAGACCGCTATCTGCTAAGCCAACTCTATATAGAGCGGAAGGAACCATGAGCAACCGAAAAGAATTGCCCCACAGCCACGAAGCAGAGCAAGCCTACCTCGGCGCACTACTGCTCAACCCCGATGCTATCTACGAGACAATGGACCATGCCACCAAGGACATGTTCTACTACCAGCAACACGGAGAAATCTACGCCGCAATCCGCACCTTGGCCAATACTGGACATGATGTCAACTATGTAACCATCATAGATCGACTCGAACAGAGTGGGCAGCTTAAACAGATAGGCAGCAGAGACATGCAAGGTGCCGCATACATAACGCACCTGATCACAAGCTGCCCGATGGCCATGACACCCTGGGGCTACCTGAACATCATCAGGAGAACCTGGCGCCTGCGAAGAACTATCCAGAACGCCTCGACGATTGTCGCCGACGCCTATGCAGACGACGCAGATCCGGACGAGGTGGAGGCCAAGGCCCTAAACCTGTTTGCAGAAGCATCTGTCGAGAACCTCAGCAAGATCGAGCCCGCATCAGTTGCAGCAGACAGCGCCCTAGCCACAATCATGGACATCAGAGAACACCCGGAGAAGCACGCGGCCTGGAAGTCTCCTTGGAAAACGCTCACTGAGAGCCCCCAGGCAGGATCATTCAAAGGCCTGCATCCCCAAGACCTGATCATCGTCGCCGCGCGGCCAGGCATGGGCAAGACAGCCTTTGTGGTCCAGTGGGCACACTGGCTTGCCTCGCAAGGTGTCCCTGGCGCCATCTTCTCACTGGAGATGACCACATATCGGCTTCTCTGCCGGGAAGCGGCGCGTATAACCGACATACCAAACGATCTCCTCATCGAGGCTGAGTTTGACAACGACGCAATGCCTGCCGTCATCCAGGCTTTTGGTCAGCTAAAGGACCTGCCCATCTTCTACGACGATACTGCAGGCCTGACACTGCCGATGCTCAAGGCACGACTACGCTATCTCGCGCTAGCCAAGGGGATCAAGTGGGTGATCATCGACTACCTGCAGCTCATGCTCTCTCAGAGCGGGGGAAAGACCACCCGAGAGCGTGAGGTTGCGGAGATCAGCCGAGGCATGAAGGTCTTGGCCAAAGACTTAGACCTTGCCATCGTCGCTACTGCGCAGCTCAACCGAGGCGTAGAGTATCGCACAGACAAGCGGCCTGGCCTGGCTGACCTGCGGGAGAGCGGGCAGCTTGAACAGGACGCCGATGTAGTAATGTTCATCTACCGAGACGACTACTACAACCCCGACACAGAAGTGCCGAACATTGCCGAGATCATCCTGGGCAAGCACAGAAACGGCAAAGCCCCGATCACTACTCCCCTGTACTTCAAAGGCGAGACCACCAGCTTTGCAAGCATCGAGCTAAGAGCACTCGACGACCTCGAGCACATACCCGAGTTCAACTAGATCAAGCACTCTTGAGCTAACCATGTGCCTTGTCGGACTGGACATTGATCACCTTTTTGTGCTATAATAGGGACAAATCACAAAGAACACGCCGGCCTCATCCACCGGCGTCCGAGCTATGGGGGTCTTTCTCTCCAGATCGCCCGCAGCAAATGGGGGAGTCGGGGTTTCGCTCGCCCCACTCCCCCGCCACCAGGAAAAACAAATGTTCAAACGGACCCACTACCGAACCAAAGAGCCAAAGAAAAGGAGCCCATGCAGCGGGAACATTATCGTGGTTGGAGACACCGGAGAAGCCACCGACATCTACCTACTCTGCGCAAAGGACTACCACTACATCGGCAGCACAGACAGAGAGATCGAGACCAGAGTAGGGGAGCACTGGCGAGGAAATGGGGCAGCTTTCACAGCCTGGCTCAAGAAGAAAGGCTACAAGCCTATCTTGGCCAGGACCTGGCTCCACTATGACAAGTGTGTAGAGTTTCGCCTCAAAGCCTGGGGCGGCGCTCGTCCGTTCTGTCCCATCTGCTCAGGGGAAGCTGCCTGGAAACGCGCCCGCTACGAGCAGTACATCATAGAGCCGGCAGAAGAGGCGCCGGCAGAGGAGTTGCCATTCTGATGAAATCGAGAGCATACAGACAAGGACGCAGGCGCGGCCGGCGCAACATCCGAAAGAACCCATACCCAAGGGGAAGCCAGAGATTTAACGATCACTCGGCCGGGTGGCTCAGTGGCGCACAGGTCCGCCTCAGAAAGAACAGAAAATGAACGCAAGACTAGTAGAGCGGGTCGCCCGCGAGCTGCTCATCATCCAGAAGGTGCAGGCCTTTATCGAGGACCCCGAGCTACAGCAGGCAGCACTGGCCAAGTGGTTCTTTGAGCAAGGCACAGACAGCCAGAAGCAGCAAGCCGTCATCCCCTCGGCCATCGCCAGGTGGGCCAAGTATGAGCCCGAGATTGTGCTTGAGATCGTCTACTGTCTCCTGGAAGAGATCAACTATCACCAGGCCTTGAAATACTTGAAAGAGGCTGTACACGACATAGAGGAGGATGTAGAGTGACCACCAAACTAGCAATCGGGATCGCTAAAGGCAGCAACCGCGATCGATCCCACATGACCAGCTACTGCTGCGAGCTAGAGGACCCCGAGACAAACTGCCCATTCTACAGCAACGGACACCAGTGCATCGAATACGGCTCCTTTCTCTCCTACGGCTGTGTGTATGGTCGCCGCAGCCGCACCACCGGCCATACCAAGCGAGCCTATAAGAGCTACGGGCCGCAGATGAAGCGCTGGAAAGAGCTGCAAGCCGAGTGCCCAGGCACGCGCAGAGTCCGGCATCCACACATCGCCATTGTAGGAGACTACATCTGGCTCGGCGCTTATCCCCACATCGACATGTGCGAAGTAATGTGGTCACCGGGATCGTCCTTCTACGACAATCCGCCCCCCAAAACCCGCTACCCAAACGACTACACAGGCAGACGTATACCAATGCCCTTCCTAGCCTATGGTGGAGCCTTCAGGCTTGGCAAGCCCTGGATGAAAACCCAAGACTTTACCCCCAAGGTTGCTGTCTGTCTGGCCAGGTTCCGTCCCCAGGCCATGATGGGCGGCGAGATCACCGACTACCAGAAGAAGCATGTCCCGCGTTTCCTCTTCCATCTGCGCACCTACATGCCAGAGATTTGGGCCCGGATCCTCGAGCTAGCCCCTGAGCTAGAAGAACGCCTGCCATCAGTGGACGACATCCTGCTCAAGACCGTTTCGATCAAGCACATCCCCGCAAACACAGTAGTAGGCATTCCAAACGATCGGCAGCATATCCCCGGCAACATCAAAAGCGTTTGGGACGGCAGATACCTCGAATACGATGTCACACCGAAAAGCGCACTGGCCCCAACCAACCTGTGGAGCTTGCCCGAGGACATTGTCATCACCATCAAGTTCGCCCCGCCGCCCGACTATCAGGTGCGCGTCGTCGACGACAAAGACCTGCTAACCAAGCTGTGGGAAGAGGGAGTAATCCAGGTATGATCACCGACAAGATTCAGGAGTACATGCAAGACCCTGATATGCCCAAGCTGTGGGAAGTCTACGCGATGATCGCCGACCTGCACGCCAAGCAGCAGCGCGAAGCCTACGAATCCGGCTACTATGACAAGCCACACGCGACCAGCTACTGTCCCACCTATGGCTGTCAGCGCCAGGGCGCGTACAAGGTCCACGGTGTCGAGGGCGAGGCCTTCCAGTGGCGTGCACACAACACCTTCGCCTTCGGATACAGCATCGAGATACTCGTCAAAACGCAGATGTTCTTGCTTGGTATCCCCTTCGAGGATCGAGAGAGCTTTCCACTACACTGGCAGCTTGATGGCAAGCCTATCTACTGCAGCCCGGACTGCTACAATGTCCGCCCAAGCGGCGACAACGAGTTTGTCTATGTCGTCGAGATCAAGAGCGCATCAGCCGGCAGCTTTTCCAAGTGCGCAAGCGATGGCGTACGCGCCACGATGCCAGGCTACTACGACCAGATGCAGCTAGAGATCACAGCCACCAACAGCGCCGGCGCGATCCTGGTGATGCAGAACAAGAACACAGCACACCTTTACGAGGAGTTTGTAGAACCAGACCGGCAGCGGCTGGCCGAACTCGACGCCTACTTCCTCACCGTGCACGACTCCAAGCCTGAGCACTTTCCCCGCGCTCTCCAGCCTATTAGGCGAGTCAACAAGATTAGAGGCAAGAAAGCACCAGATAGTCTCTTCCCCCTACGTGAGTGGTACGACAAGAACGGCAAGCAGATCGGTTGGTTTGAGATTCTCCCTGAGGCCGATCTACCCTGGAACTGCGGCTACTGCGCCTGGAAACATCGCTGTTGGGCGCCGGCCACCGTCACCAACATAGCCCCCAAGGGTGAAAAGCCCCAATGGGAGCTCAGAAACTAGCTCTCACGTGAGAGCAGGCAGGAAACCATGCGAGACAGAAACACAACCACCGTTGCTGAGCTAGAGGCAATTATCCAGGCACGCGCCGAACACATACGCAGGCAGATCGAGGCTGAGCACTCAGTCTCACATCGCTTCTATCTTGCCGGCCGCGTGCTGAACCTAGAGAACTGCCTAGCGCTCATCGACACCGCACTGAAAGGGTATGGAGATGAATCAGACTAGCTATCTCAAGCTCGAACTGCAAAACCTGCCTTTTCCTGGCGAATGGGCATCTCGCCGGGGCGGCAACATAGTGCTAGGCAACATTGGCACAGCCCTGGCCAGCGCTACCCCCGCAGCTTTCGAGCGCGGCGACAAGACCGCAGGCCTGCGCATTGCCAAGCTAGCTTGGCTGTCCGATCTAGTCAACCGCAAGCTGACCAGCAGCACGCAGCTCTACCCAACCGAAGCCATCCGCATTCGGCGCTGGCTAGAGGGCCACAATGTCATCACCGGTGAGAACGAACCCAACCAGGTCAATCTGGTTACCGAGCGCCTGGCCGAGGTCACAGCCTGGATGGAGGAGCATTGGTCAGAGATCAAGAGACAAACTGCCAACAGACCGAACAAACGTTCTACACGCCAACCGAAGAAGAGTTCACTGTCCTGCGAGACGCCATCATCGCCAAGTTCTCCCTTAACCTCGGCCCCCGCAGTACAGACAAATCCTGGCTAGCACATTACCTATGGAGCAACCCCGAACTACGACGACTACAGACAGGATCATGCGATTGGCCCAGGTGGTTTGGTCCACCCAAGAAACCACTAGAGCGGGCCATCCGCTACAGGACCCTGCAGGAGCTCTACGCACTGCCAGTATGGCTAGTACGCGCCGACATCGAGGCGACCAAGACCTGGCGATTCATCTGGCGCGAGAGTGTTACACGCAAACAAAGCCCTCAGCCAGAACTGGCTATCTGGTACTATCAGGGAAGGCTAGTAGGGGAGTGGATCGAGGCCCATGAATGGACCTTACCCTGGTAACAAAGCGCAAAACGAGACCTAACCAGACATAACAACCTATGTCCTATAAAAATTGTTATAGGACATAGAGCAGGAGACAGCAGCATTGAGAGCAGCAATCAGGTGGTACGGAGGCAAGTGGAGACTTGCGCCAAAGATCATACCGTACATTATGTGGACCCCCCACCACCATTACGTCGAGGTGTTCGGAGGAGGCGCCGGCGTGCTGCTGCGCAAGCCCCGCAGCGAGGTTGAGACCTACAACGACCTTGATAATCAGATCGTGAACTTCTTCCGCTGCCTACGCGAGGACCCCGAGCGGCTGATCCAACTGATCGCCCTCACCCCATTCTCGATCGAGGAGTACGAGCTGGCCCTCACAGACCCGAATCCAAGCGATCCCTACGAGCGCGCACGCAGGTTCTACACCAAGGCACAGCAGGGCCGCGCCGGCGGCTCAGCCAAGTACCGCAGCGGCTGGCGCCGGTACAAGACGCCGGCCGGCAACACTCCCCCGGCTGTCACCTGGGACCGCATCAATCACCTTTACCAGGTCGCCAACCGATTCAAGCAGGTACAGATTGAGCAAGCGCCCGCGCTCGAGATACTCGAACGCTACGATAGACCCGACACGCTCTTCTATCTGGACCCCCCCTATCCCCCGGAATGCCGCAGCCGGCAGTGGGGAAACGGAGGCTATGCCCACGAGATGACCCACAAGGACCACTACGAGCTAAGCAAGACTGTACATGCCCTCCAGGGCATGGTAGTATTATCATGCAGACACTGCTCGCAGTACGACGCAATGTACAACGACTGGCACCACATCGATCTTGTCGCCTATGAGGACGGCAACCAGCCAGCCACAGAGGTACTCTGGTTTTCGCCAGACATAGCATTAGAAAAGCCAGTCAAGCAAGGAAGGCTACTCTAATGCTTATTCAAGACTACTGGCGCGACCTGTACCCCGCCGAGCCCAAGGAGTTACTCGATCTCCTGAGCCGCATCCGTATCATCGACGCAAGCCTGGCCGCAGCCATCTACTATAAGGACAGCGGCACCAGTATAGAACTACAGGGCTTTGGCAGTGTGCTGTACAACCCCCTAAATCCTGTCTGGCTTGAGTATACTACTCACAACAGTCTCTCGGCCGGTGTGATCGTGGTGAGTCTGCCCATCCCCGAAGAATACCAGCACATTGCAATGGAACACAATTACATCACTGCCGCAGCCGACCATTTCTATCCCTTTACAGACCCCGCCAGAGCCACAACACGTGTGCTGTGCTGCCTTGACGGCGAGCTGCCCGTAGCCAAGCATATACTACTAGGGCACATTTGGCTACAGTTCAAAGAACAAGAACCCCCCGTGCTAGTTCTCGGGTTTGGGACATACCTGGACAAATACGGGCGCTGCCGAGATGAGCGCATCCTCCTGAACGACTATCTGCGGACAGGAGAACCCCCGCCACAGATGGTAGGTATGCTCTTTCCTATGCTGTACACACTGGCCACGCTAGCACAAAACAAGGGCCAGTTGCGTCCCATCAGCTCTAGCAAAGAAATGGTTATCTGGCGCCTAGTACCAGGGATTAACAAAAGGCTACTCTGATGCAAAGACTGAACAAGGAGAAAGACACAGATGAGCGACGGATCAACAATTGAGTGGCTTGCCCGCCCAAGCACAAAGCCAGCCACCTGGAACCCTGTCACCGGCTGCACTAAATGCAGCCCTGGCTGTAAGAACTGCTACGCCGAACGAATGAGCAAGAGACTGGCCGGCAGACACGGCTACCCGGAGGCACCACGCAACTTTGATGTGACCCTGCATCCCGACAAACTAGCACAGCCCCGGCATTGGCGCAAGCCCCGTACTATCTTTGTGGTCAGTATGGGTGATCTGTTCCATGAGAAAGTGCCCTACTCATACATCCAAAACGTGTGGAATATCATGGAGACAGCAGACCAGCACACCTTCCTGGTGCTGACCAAGAGACCAGACAGAATGCTGGACTTTCTCACTAGCTCAGAAGGACGCTTTGCAGTCCGCGGCTACATGCGCCCACTACCCAACGTCTGGCTCGGCGTCACCGCTGAGAATCAGAACGCCCTCAAACAACGATGGCCAGTACTGCAACAAGTCGAGGCTGCCATTAAGTTCCTAAGTGTGGAGCCAATGCTAGACGATGTGTTTGCTGCCTTTGAGCAAGGCTGGTCTCTTCCAGACTGGATTAGTTTTGGTGGCGAATCCGGCACAGGCGCACGTCCAATGCATCCCAACTGGCTGAGAGCTGGCTTAGAGTTCTGTCGCTGTTGGGGCATTCCCCCCTTCTTCAAGCAGTGGGGAGCATGGGCACCATACCCGACAGACTCATCGCCTTCATATGCGCATCACTACTGGTGGGACAAGGAGCCAGCACAAGGCAGACCAACCATGCACCGTATCGGCAAGAA
>JABAHP010014682.1_pt3 | contig 35860 bp, 34 predicted proteins | sample 7062081 | NCBI WGS metagenome assembly JABAHP01 (sample SAMN14534357, study PRJNA622989) | marine sediment metagenome | biome: marine biome [ENVO:00000428]; feature: marine pelagic biome [ENVO:01000023]; material: deep marine sediment [ENVO:00002113] | place: India: Gulf of Kutch | collected...
CGGTTCTGCCGAAAAGTATTTCGTACCTCGAGGACAACTCTCGGACAGGGAGGGTGCACTCACACCCCAAGCTCCGACGGGAGGATCGCTTAATGGAAACCACATCGAGGATGTCCGATGCCAGAGCATATGTGAACAAGACCAGGACCCTTGCCATCGTGCTGATGATGGTCCTCGCCGCCTTCGTCCTGCTGGTCAACGTCTCGGAGACCGCCGCAGCGGACCCGGGCTACGATATCAGGATCACGACGAATAACAGGAGCCAATATGACTCCGCCACCTGGAACCACCGGGTGGTGTGGGAGGACTTCCGGAACGGTCATGTGGACATCTACATGTACGACATCTCGACCGGCACAGAGACGAGGATAACGACCAGCACAGGCAATTCGTACGACCCTGTGATCTACAATAACATCATAGCCTACGAGGACTCCAGGAACGGAAATTACGACATCTACATGTACAACATAGCAACAAGGACGGAGACCCAGGTAACGACAAACACGGCGAATCAGTACGATCCTGATGTCTATGGGGACTACATCGTATGGGAGGATTATAGAAACATCAATTCGGACATCTACATGTACAGGATCAGCACTGGGACGGAGACCCGGGTGACCTCAAACACGAATTACGAGTACGACCCTAAGATATGGGGTGACAAGATTGTATGGGAGGACAACCGGAACACGAACACGGACATCTACTATTACAACATATCAAGGTCCCTAGAGTTCCGGATGACGGGCGGTAGCTACAGCGAGTACGACCCTGACATCTGGCGTGATTGGGTGGTTTACACTGGTTTTGATGGTTCCGACAACGAGATTTATGCATACAATACCTACTCAGGTAACACGTGGCGGACGTTAGATAGCGTATACCAATACTGGCCGCAGATCTGGGGTGGCAAGGTGGTCTACTATGACTTCAGGAACGGGTATCTCGAGTTATGGATGACAGAGATGCATACGCGGGAGGAGACCTCCGTGTACTCAGACCCCGTCGGTCTCTATAGTTATGATATCGGCCAGTACGGTATTGTTTATGAAAGCTGGTACTTCTACAATTACGACGTGTGGATGTACGTCTTCGACGCGGACAACGATGGAGTGGTGGACGACCTGGACGCCTTCCCGAACAATCCTGCCGACTCCAAGGACACCGACGGGGACGGCCTGGGCAACAGCCAGGACGCCGACGACGACGGCGACGGCAAGCCCGACGTGGTCGACCCCTTCCCGCTCAACAGGAACGAGTGGCTCGACACCGACAACGACGGTGCAGGTGACAACTCGGACAGCGACGATGACAATGACGGGGTCCCCGACGCCCAGGACGCCTTCCCGAAGAACCCGAACGAGTACATGGACTCCGACGGCGACGGCATCGGTGACTGGCTCGACCCCGACGACGACAACGACGGCACCGCCGACGTGGAGGAGTGGCAGGCCTCCGTCAGCACACGCTTCAACAACCTGGACAGCGCGGTGTCCCTGGTTATGACAACCCTACAGGACGACCTGGAAACCGTCAAGACAGACCTTCAGACCACCATGTCCGGGATGGAGACGAACATCCTCGACGAGCTTTCAACAGTGAACGCCGCCCTGGCGGCGGACATCCAGAGCGGGGTGGATGCCATCATCGCCGACATGATGGAGGTGAACGCCTCGCTGGCGGCTGAGCTTATGGCGGCAAAGACCGAAATCCTATCCGACTCCGACGCAATGGAGGCGTGGCTGGACACGGTGCTCGCCGCCCTGGACGAGGAGCTGGCGGCCGCCAACGGCTCCCTCCACGGCTCCATCGGCAGCCTCTCGGACGACCTGGACGACTACTACACGACCCTTGACGCCGACCTGATGGAGGCGATGCGCCTCATCAAGGCCTCGGAGGCCAACCTGACCGACGAGATGGCAGCGGACGTGGAGGAGCTGTCCCAGCTGATGCAGGACCTCTCCGCCGAGACGCTGGACGACCTCTCCGCGAAGCTCCGGTCCCTGGCGGACAACCTCTCCGCCTTCGACGAGGAGACGGCGGCCTCGCTCAGCGAGCTGGCGGACGACATCGACGACTTCTCCACGACCACCAAGGCGGACACCGACGAGATCGACACCACCTTGGAGGACCTGGTCAAGCTGGACGACCTACTGGCGGACCTGGACGACCTCAACGAGGACCTGGACGCGGCGGAGCAGTCCCTCTCCGGCGAGGTTCAGGACACCCACGAGGAGCAGATGGGCAGGAGCCTCGTCACAATGCTCCTGGCGGGACTGGTGTTCGTGCTCCTCATCATCGTCGTCCTGCTGCTGTTCCTGATGCGCAGGGACCGGGAAGGGTACGCGCCCCCGCCGCCGGAGGAGCCCGAGCCCCTGCCACCGGTGATGGACGACATCACCATCCTCGACGACGAGATGGTTTCGGAGCGTCCAAGGACCCACGGGCGCTGAGGCAAGGAAGGAAGCATGCCCCCCAAAGTGGGTGTGACCCGCAGGCTACAGCTCAGGCTGTAACCACCTGCATGAGGCCACTCGGGGGGGGCCATCTCGCGTCCCTTCACCCTCAGATCTTGAGGATGAACAGTATGACGAAGAAGATCGCCAGCCACACTGCGCCCATGGGCACGCCGAACTTGGCCCACTCCTTGGATGTGATGTGCAGCTTGCCCGCCGAGATGATGTTGGGGATGTTCCCTGGTATCAGCATGCCTCCCGAGAACAGCAGCGACATCAGGGCAGCGTTGATCTGCTCCTGGCTCATGCCCTTGGTGATCTCCGCCGCCGCCAGGGTCGCGTTGTCCAGGATGGCCGACGAGGTGTTCACCCAGTAGAGCACCATCGGGTGCAGCTTGATGATGTACCACTCGATGAGGGGCGCGAACCCGGTGCCCAGCAGGACCAGGGCCATCACGAAGATGTAGACGCGGAGACCCCTCCAGAACACCTCCGTCACTTCCTCCTCCACCTTGTCCTCGGAGAGGGTGTCGCGGGTCACGTGGGTGCGGCCCGCGTAGAAGTACCCGATGATGCCGAAGGCGATGATCGAGGGTATGATGTAGTGACCGATGTTCCGCGCCAGGTAGAAGAAGTCCTCCTGGAGCTTGGTGACGATGACGATGGTCGAGAGGGGCTCGCCCACGGGCGTGAGCGCCGCCCCCAGACCGATGGAGAAGCATGTGAGGATGGTCAGTTCAGTCTCTGTCTTACGGTCCAGCTGGAGCACCGTAACCACCTCCACCAGTAACAACGCCGCGATGATGGCGGTGATGATGGAGGCGACCATGCCCAGGACGATGACGATGAAGGCGAAGAAGAGCTTGAGGGACATCCTGTCGATGAGCTTGGCGATGCCCGTCTTGAACTGCTCCCGGCCGTAGTGGAACACGAAGCCCGCGGCCAGGACGGCCACGGTGATCATTATCGGGTCCTCGATCGCGGCTATTACCAGCGGGACGGTCCACACTGGGGGCAGGCTGTGGGAGTCGCCCGAGGACGCCGCCGCCTCCAACGCCTTCTCCGGTATGTCAAGGAGCAGGGTGTTGGCGGTCACAGCCACGAAGCCCATGGCGAAGAGGAAGGCCTCCAGGTTGTGTTCCACCTTGCGGATCGTGAAGGGCAGGAACAGCACGGTGAAGAAGATGGCGAACATAACCACGGTGACCGTGGTGTCCTTGTGGTCCTGCCAGTGGTACTGGTGGTCGATGAGCCGGAAGGTGTCGTAGGCGACAACCCCACCGTGGGTGCCGATGACCACCCGGTTGGTGCCCTTGAACTCGTCCGTCTCGTCCGTGTAGGACCACACGGGGGAGTCGTCGGAGAGCTTGGAGACGTTGATGTGGAACTCGTCCTCGTGGATGTCGATATTGACCCGGACCCAGTCGTTGAGGGCGGTGTCGTTCACGTGGGACACGTTGTGCTCCTCGGCCTTGTCGAGGAGCCAGGAAACGGCCCAACCCTCGGCGTCGGAGTACGTCACGACGATCTCCGCGTCCAGCTTGTCGCCGTGGCCAGAGTGGACCTCTATCTGCACGGGTGTACCCGTCATCTCGCGGATCTCCACGTCGACGCGGACCTCCATCTCCATCGAGTGGAAGGCGGGCTCGATCCTCGTCTCCGCGGCGCCGTTCCCCTCGCAGACCAGGTTACCGTCGAAGACGCGCGCGCTGTCCTCGGCATCCACCTCGATGACGTTCCACTTGGCTTTATCAGGGACCTTTCCATCGCCCCTGGTGAAGTCGTCCTTCAGGATGGTCCTGCTGGCCATCGCCCCGGTGGAAAGTAGCATGAAGGCGAGCAGCAGCACCATCAGCAGCAGGACGCTGCGCCTCATAGACCTTGCCAAGGAATGGGAGTTCCCGTCCATCTCAATCTCCCCGTGCACGAGTATGAGTTAGGGTCGCGCATCCCCAGGAGGGGGATAATATCCGGGCCTCCGTCAACCCGGGACGCAACCTGCCCCAGGAAACACGACAAGGATATAAAACCTTTCACTAGGGGGACCTATCGAGACACCTAGGGTTCATGGGTGTTAAGGGAGATCCTGTCACTCCTCGTCCGCAGCCTGGTCGAGCATGAGGGGCCGCTGCATCAGCTCCATGCGGAGGACCTCGTCCCGGACCTCCTCCATCTGGACCCCCTCGGGGAAGTTGTGCTCCATCGCCCTGTCCAGCTCCCTCCTGAAGTCTGCCAGCAGGCCCGTGATGGGCTCCATCGAGGTGGAGGCGGCATAGATCTCCAGGGTGCCCTTCTCCTCGAGCACGCCCAGGCGGATGACCATCTGGTAGCCCTTGACCTTCGTCTCGGCGTAGTACCAGACCTCGGCCTTGTAGGGCGGTCCCTCCTCCTCGAACTGCCTGACCATCTGCATCTCGTCGGCGCTCAGCGTCTTCTGGGCCAGCTTGAGCATGTGGTCAGGGGGCTGCGTCGCGGGATAGCGGAACACCCTCAGGTCCTCCATGCTGAGCTTCTCCTTGATGAGCCGCTTGAGCATGGCGGTGTTCGCGTGCTCCTTGGTGAAGAAGATGGGGCACACCACGTCGGCGTGGCGCCGCTTCATCTGGACGGTCTTGAGCTCTCCCCTTGGATCGTAGTAGATGAGCATGCCGTCGATGTAGGTCTCCTGGCATATCTGTGGGTCGAACATGAAGGCCACGGTCAGCTTCTCCTTGGGCTTGATGGCGCCCAGGTGGATGCGGTCGCCCCTGACCTTCAGGGTGTCGGGCTCCACCCGCTCCAGGCGCAGCATGTCGTGGTTGTACGTGAACTCCATGGCCGCGTCGGCGATGACCTCCTCGGTCCCGTTCACCGCCGCCATCTTCAGGCGCACGTAGCCCTGGTGGAAGTCGATGGCGGAGAGGAGCTTGACGCCCATCTCCGCCTCCTCGGGCATCACGTCGTCGCGGTTGAGGTGCTCGGTGGCCGCTAGGAGGGGCACCAGCAGGTCCTCGATGCCCGACAGCTCCTCTGGGTCGCCCACCCACTGCTCGATGCGGCCGGCGTAGGACGCCTCGATGCGGGGCACCAGGTCGGTGATCTCCTCCATAAGCTCCTGGGTCGGGCGGCCGTAGAGGACCACTGCAACGTGGATGTGCTCACCACTGGCCAGGAGGACCCGGTTGGAGCCGAACTTGATCGACTCCAGGGCACCGCCCCTCTCCAGGCCATCCTGGATGAGGCCCTGGACCGCAATGAGCATGCCGGACATGAGGTCCGCGTCCGCCGTCTCGCACTCGGGTCGGGCGCAGTCGGTGATGAGGCGGCCGTCCTTGTAGACCAGGAACACCTCCTCCACGATGTAGTAGGGGATGCCATCCCCGGCGACGGGCAGGTCCGCCATGACGATGCCGGTGCCATCGGCACCGGGGCCTGTACCTTCTGCTCCCGTCTCAAAGTCAGCGCGGCGGGACCTTGAAGAATAGACCACGAGGCCGATTGCGACAATGATCACTAGGACGATAACGATGACCAGCCAAAGGTTTTCCACTAATAGATTCTTATCTTCGCCATCGTCTTCCTCCTGGATCTGAATCTTCCCTGGGTCGGTCTTTGGACCGTCTTCATCGTTGGTCGCTAGGACCTGGAACCAGTACGTGTCGCCGGCAGTCACCGAGGTGTGAGAGTAAGTGGTCGTGTTACCCACCTCGGTGTAGAAATCAATCGCGTCCTGAGAGAGCCCGTAGTACACAGTATAACCCGTGATGGCGAGACCTCCGTCATCGAGAGGGGGGTCCCAAGTCACGGTGATGTAACCATCTCCCTCCTTCAGTTCGAGGTTCCTGCAGAGACCCGGTACCGTGTGGGGGGTGGCCTGAGCTGGGTTCGTCTTCTTGCTGGTCCCGTTCTGGGTGAAGGCTTCGACAGAGTACCAGTAGGTCTCGCCATTTGTCACGTTCACGTCATCGAACTCGAACCGGTCCGGCGGGAGAGTGTCGATAAGGACCAGGTCGATGGGCGATTCACCTACCCAGACATGGTACCCCCTCAAGGGGAATCCACCCGTCATCTCAGGTGCCTGCCACACGATGTTAACCCGCTCGTCGCGCTCGTACACCTTGAAACCGGTCGGCTTGTCGGGGTTCTTCTCGGCGCGGATCGCCAACTCCAAGCCCTCAGGGCCATCACCCATGGTATTGAACGCCCTGACGGTGTAGTAGTATTCCTCCCCAAGGACCAGCTTCGGGTCGTCATCAAGGGCCCACAACTCGTCCTCGACGGTCAGCAGGAGAACGTAGACACCTGTGCTGATCCTCCTGAACACCTTGTAGCCCAGTATCTCCCCGCCATCGTACACCGGCGGGGACCAGCTAACGTTGACTGCCCCCGTCTCCATGTCCAGCTCGAGCTCAAGACCCGTCACATTTCCCGGGAGGTCCATGGGCGTAGCAGGTAACACATCCGAAGCAGTGCCCTCTCCAGCAGTGTTGACCACGGAAACCTTGTAGAAATACTCCTGCCCGTTTGTGAGGTTCTCGTGGACGAACGATGTCTGACCAGGCATAAGGTCTATGAAGGACATGTCCTCTGGATCTGTCCCGTAGTACAAGCGGACATTCTCGATCGTGCATCCCTTGAACGGAGGTTCCTCCCAACTGAGGGCTACCGTGCCGTTCGCGGCTATCGCCTTGAAGTTCGATGGTGAGGCTTGGGCGGAACACGGTCTCGGGTCAAGACTGAATATGTTGAGGTCCGTGAACCCCCCGAACTCCGGCTGGACCGCACCCGATGTCAAGGGCCAGTCCCTCGAGGTAGTGTTTCCTGCAATATAGATGACGCCCTCATCATCGATGTCCATCGAGGACCATCCGTGGTCATCGTTCCTGAGACCACCGATGACGGTGCTGTAGTCTATCGAATTGGTCGTCATGTTGAACACAACGACGAATATGTCCTTACCACCATTCATGGTCCGGTCGAATGCACCGGGGGTAGTTGGGATATCAGCATCGGACTCGAGGGTCAAGATAAATGAATCCCCTCCAGGCATCTCCTTGACGTTCCTCACCCAATCGTAGACCGTTTCGTTGCCTCCGAAGAACGTAGAATACTCGAGGATGGTGAGGTTGGCATCCATTATTGAGAAGATCCCTTCATTGGAGTCCGTCACGTTCATGAAGTCATCGAAGGCATCGTCCGTCAAGGGATAGTCGGAAGCTTGGGTTGATCCGACGAAGACGACCCTTCCATCGCTGGCGACGATGAGGTCTGCCAGGAAGGCATAGTCTGAGCTACCGATAAGGGTCGAGCTGATGAGAGCACCCTCGCTGTCCAAACGTGAAACGAATATGGCACGGTCGTCGAACGTCAGTGTTTCGCAGTAGGCACCCGATGTGGTTGGAAAGTTCGAGGAACGGGTCGAGCCAGAGACGTAAACATATCCATCGTTGGTAGGGAGTATGTTGACATGCGACTCGACTCCCGTCCCCCCAAGGTATGTACAGAAGTCGATAGAGGTAAGGGACCTATTGATCTTGATTGCCCAGGCATCGTTTGGGCCACCAGAGAAGGTCTGACAGAACGCTCCTGCGGTGACGGGAAGGTCGCTGGACCAGGTCGCGCCGCTGATGTAGGCGTTCCCCTCGTCATCAACGTTCAATACCTTTCCGTAATCCAAATTGTTCCCGCCAATCAATGTGCTGTACAAAATATCGGTCCCGTCCGATGTCATAAGGGTCAACGTGGTGTCAACCGTCCCGTTCAGCGTATTATCAAGTGCGTTCGAAGTCAACGGAAAATCGTCGGAGTAGGTGAAGGCCGTCAACAGGAGGGTACCGTTCTCCATCTCCACGATGTCCATAAGGGAATCCTCCTTCGTGCCCCCCAGGAAGGTGCAGAAGTGGACGGTCGTTCCATCCTTCGATAGCTTCAGCACATACCCATCAGTCCCACTGTATGTCTCATCATAGGCTCCAGGGGTCGTGGTAAAATTGGGACTCATGGTCTCTCCCACGATGAGGACGGCTTCATCGGTAACCCTCACTCTCCGTCCATCCTCTTGGTTGATTCCTCCCCAGAACGTCGACCACAAAAGGCCTGGATCGATGGTATAGGGTCGCTGCATGTCTAGTCCAACAGGTGATCCAAATCCGATGGTGTCTCGGTCCCGGAGGACGAACTCACCAACGAACGCACGCCTTTCCGCTCCGATCCCCTGGAAGAAAACTGGACAAGAATCCCTAATCACCCCATGGCGTGTCCGGAGGAGGAGGTCCCCGTTCGATGGGTCCACGGACAGTGGCTCGACGCCCTCGTACCTGATGGACACAATCCCGGGGTCGATAGCACCCTCGAAGACAAGGTCGTACTTCAATCTCCCATCGGCAAAATAGAACCTCATATCGACCCCGTCGTAGAGGTCGTCATAGTAGACCTCCCCGAAGGATTGCACGTCCCTTACCCATCGTGCACGATCGTCACTTATAAGGTAGTTCGTCCTGTGTGGCTGACCCTTCAGTCCAAAAGGGGTCACATCGTTGCATCCGACAAACCGCATGATGATGGTCACTGAGCAGCCATCGTACTGCTTGATGAGAACGGCGCCGTCCCGAGTAAGTCCTACCGTGAGAGGACTACCCTCGGCATAGAATATCACGTCTGAATCATCGATCTGCCCAGCATTCTCGGAAAACCAGCTGCTGACAGACCCGAATAGGTCATCCAGAGCGACTCCCTCCTCAAGTTGACCCGGACCCTGAAAGGCACCGGTCAATCGCTTTTCATGGTCGCCTTCATCCCATTCAAACGGAACCAAGAAAGGTGCTGCCAGGAGGATGGCCACGACAAACAGGGTAATCTTACGAGATACCAAGGATTCCCCCCCCAGGATTCTACGGATTGAATATCTCGATGGAAATATAAGTGTTTGGGGCCGGGAGATAGTACGTCCAGCCTGATACAATTCAGTTTATCTGGGTGCTAGGGGCCAGAGACGAGGTTTCGTATCAGCCGACCCACCCGGTCGGTCCGCTCCACCGTCACCGCCCTCATCCCGCAGGCGGGACCCAAAGGAAGCTCCCGTTGCCCCATCCCGCCGAGCACTTCCACCGCCTCCCTCGCAATCTCCATCGTCCGCTCCACCTCACCCTCCTCCTCGCCCACGGGCACGAGGCCCGGGGCCACGATGCCGCCGGACCCGACGAAGGCCTCCAGGTCGTCGCGGTACAGCTTGATGGCGTCCCACGCCATCCAGGCGTCGAAGTGGAACAGGTCGATGTCCAGCCGCGACAGCATCGAGAAGTCGGTGTTCCCGCAGACGTGCAATCCCCACTTGGCGGGTATCTCCGTCGAGTTGATGACCGCGTTCACCGTCTCGATGGCAAGGTCGGGGCTGCCGGGGAAGAAGGGCGTGCCGATGGACTGGAACAGGGGCTCGTCCAACACCAGCCACCGGCGGGGCGCCAGCGGGACCAGCTCCTTGACGGCCCTCTCGAGCCTCTCGCAGTACGCCTCCAGGTCGGTTATCTCCCCGGNNAGTACGCCTCCAGGTCGACGATCTCCCCGGACACGGGCCCCCAGTCCTGGGTCTTGATGCGGGGGAACTCCCTGCCCTGCCAGGCCTGGAGCGCCTCCGCCTCGAAGTCCTGGGGCACGAAGGGGAACTCGTGGAAGTAGGCCTCCACGTAGAGCACTGACTCGGTGGCGTTGTCGAAGGGCAGCGTGCCCGCGCCGTAGGGTAGGAGCTCCATCGAGAGACGGGATGCCTCGGGGGGAGAAATAGATATCGCGGGACCCCCCTAACCCGGGGGGAGGTGGGAACCCTTTGAGGTTGACAGACGCCCAGGTCGCCGCATTCAGGCTCCGCAGCCACCACCTTACTGACAGGCTCCCGTCAGACCGCCTGGTAGATGTGGTCCGGGACACCTGTGGCATCCAGGCGCAGGTCATGAACGCCGCCCGGCTCCAGCTGCGGGCCCGAACCACCGGTCTCGGACCAGGGATGGTGGACGAGGCCCTGGACGACGGGAGGTTGGCGAAGATCTGGACCATGCGCCACACGGTGCACATCCTTCCCACCGAGGACCTCCCCGTCTACGTCTCCGCCCTGGGCGAGTCCCTGATGCGCATCACCCGGTCGTGGTACGAGGAGGCGGGGCTCACCCCCGAGGTCCGCCGGAACATGATGGACACCGCCCTGGAGGTCCTTGAGTCCGGTCCCATGACCAGAAAGGAGCTGGCCGACGCGGTGGAGCCCATGATCGGGTCCCGGCACCGCAGGTGGGTCGAGGGCAGCTGGGGCGGTGTGATGAAACAGGGCTTCATGGAGGGTGACCTTGTCTTCGGGCCCAGCAGGGGGCAGAACGCCACCTTCATGCGGCGGGACCACCTGCTCCCGGATTGGGACCCGCCGTCCAAGGAGGAGGCGATGGCGGAGCTGATGCGCAGGCACCTCCACGCCTACGGGCCCGTCCGGGTCCAGGACTTCGTGGGCTGGACCGCTTCGACGGTGCGCGAGTGCAGACCGGTTTGGGAGTCCCTCTCCGACGAGACGGTGGAGGTCGAGCACAGGGGCCGGAAGTGCAGGATGCTGGCGGAGGACCACGAGCTCGCCTCCTCGCTGGAGCCCGAGGGTCCCCAGGTCCAGCTCCTGGGTCACTTCGACACATACCTCCTGGGCCACAAGGAGCGTACCCAGGTGGTCGACGAGCGTCACCGAAAGCTGGTCTTCAGGCCAGCGGGGTGGGTCTATCCCGTCGTCCTGGTGGACGGGTTCGCCGTCGGCAACTGGTCCCAGAAGGCGAGGTCCAAGGTCACCGACCTCACCGTGGAGCCCTTCTGCCGGTTGGTGAAGGGGGTACGGCCCGCCATCAGGAAGGAGGCCAAGGACCTGGGCCGGTTCTGGGGATCGAAGGTGACCGTCGCCTACGGATAATACCTGACCTCAGCAACGATGGGTAGAGAGAATCGCCCCCATCGATTACGAATATCGAAGAGTTATTACGAAAACACAACATTATTATACTCCTTCTGCGTTCCCCGCCGCAACGGAGGAACGAGAACATGGACGACGTCGACGAGCGGCTCATCGCCCTCCTCAAGGAGGATTCGAGGATGACCAATGTCCAGATCGCAGAGCAGTTAGGGACCACCGAGGGCACCGTGAGGGCCCGCATCAAGAGGCTCCGGGACGATGGGACCATCAGGGCATTCACCGTCCGGACGGCCACGAGGAACATCAAGGCCCTGGTCCAGGTGCAGATCGAGGTCAACGTCCACACCTCCCAGATCGCCAGGATGATAATGGACATGCCCGCCGTGGAGGCGGTGTACGAGGTGGCGGGCAACGTGGACATCATCGCGGTGGTGGACGTGATGACGATGGAGGAGCTCAACGACGTAATCGAGGAGATCCGCTCCCACGGCTCCATCATCGCCACCCAGACGACGATGGTGCTCAACGAGCTGTGAGGCCGGTCTAAACTATAAGAGGCAGGCGCGCAATTCCCCTCTCCATGGCAGAGGAGGAGCGGAGCCGAAGAGGAAGCCCAAGCTCCTGGACGACCCCCAGGACCCCTTCGCGAAGATATGCGACGTGGAGCTGGCCCACCTGGACGGCTGCCGCTTCGACGTTTCATTCCGCACCCGCGAGGGTGAGCTGCTGCAGGAGCAACCATGCCCTATGGGACCCGGCCACGGCCCCGAGGCGGTCTCCACCTTCGTGGCGTCGGCCACGTACTGCATGGCCTCCTCCCTCAACTACTACCTGGCAAAGGCACGGGTCGTACCCCAGGAGCTCTCGGCCAAGGGTCACGCGGAGATGCGCCTCACCGAGGACATGTTCCGGCGCATCGACCGGCTGGACATCGACATCAACGTGGTCGTGACCGAGAAGGAGATGAAGCGGCTCATGCGCGCCCTGGAGCGTTTCACCGAGCTCTGCATAATCACCGAGAGCATCAAGGGCTCCTTCCCCATCAACGTCCGGGTCCGGCACCCCTGGGGCATGCACATGGCCGTCTCGGAGTGACCTGGCTCCTACGAGGTCTGTCTGTGGGCCAGCGACGGCCACGAGAGGGACACAAGGACGGTCCTCCTAATATTGGAGCCATCGGAGAATCAACCTTGCTCGATGACAGACACGAACACCATCGGCGCCTGCCTCATCGGGTTTTTCCTGATCGCCATCATAATCGGCATTGTCGTGATGGTGGTGAGGGCCGGACGGGGCAGCAGGTACAGCCAGCGGGAGCTGGACGCGTTGAGGGCTCGCCTCATCTCCAGGAAGGGCCAGGCCCCTGGTCACACCTATAGCACCCGCCCGGCCCCGCGGACGCCCCCACCCAGAAAAGTTCCCCAGCAAACTCCTCCCCCGGTGCTCGCGCCAGCCCGGGTCGAGCCGCCCCCGGTGGCATACTCCACGTCGGCAATCGGCATCGTCGGGACTGGAGGGTGGGCTCGGTCGATGGGTTCATGAGGCTCATACCCCAGCTCCCCGAGGGATTCCCCGAGCCTCTTTGGGGGATCCCCCAGGAGATGGTGGGACAGCAGGTGGTGGAGACCTCAATGATGGGGCCCGAGGGGACCCCCGTCTGCCGGGTGAACGGCAGGCTGTACCACGCCAACAAGCGTGACCTCGACACGTTCCTCCAACCCGCGGATCGAACCCTCAGAAGGTGACGACCCGGTCCGAGGTGGCCACCCACTCGGTTAGGTCCCTCATCGTCCCGATGACGACGCCGTCGATGAGCTGGAGGTTGGCCATTCCCCTGGCCTTGGCGCAGGTTCCGCAGGCCCTGACCTCGCCGCCCTTGGCCACTACCGCCCTCAGCATCCTCTCGATGTTGTAGTACCCGTCGGGCGTCTCCTGTCCAGGCAGGCCGCATCCCACGGCGTCGGCCATAAGGAACACACGGACCCCGTCCTCGGGCCGTTCCCGCTGTAGGCTCATGGCCAGCCTGAGCCCGTTGTACGCCTTCTCGGTGCCGTATGGGGCGTCGTTGATGATGATGAGATGCAGCATGGTATCGCATCCTAGCCTGTCGTACCGGAAGACCAGGACCCGTTGATAATCCTTTGCCCCGGCGGTACCCGCCAGGGATACCTTCAAATAAGCTCCATTCCTACCGTCGGCCATGGAAGGCGAGCCTGCCTGGCTGGACCGGTTCTCCCGACAGATCGCCCTCGGGCCCCTGGGTGAGGACGGTCAGCGAAGGCTATGCGAGTCCACCGTCACCGTGGTCGGGGCGGGCGCCCTGGGCAGCAACTCCGCCGAACTGCTGGTCCGCATGGGATTCGGTACGGTCCGGATAGTCGACAGGGACGTGGTGGAGACGTCAAACCTGCATCGGTTCCGCGTCCTGGGCAAGTCCCATGTGGGACAGTCGAAGGCCCATGCACTGGCGGAGGAGCTCAACGCCCTCGTGGACGGGGCTCGGGTGGAGGCCTTGCCTGAGGACCTGACGGCGGGAAACGCCCTGGGGCTTCTTGAGGGCTCAAACGTCGTCGTGGACGGGCTGGACAACATGGAGACCCGGTACATCGTGAACGATGCCTGCCTGGAGATGGGCATCCCATGGGTCTACGGAGGCGTGGTGGGCACCGTCGGGATGGAGGCCCCCTTCCCGGCCGCCGGCCCGTGCCTCCGCTGCTTGTTCCCAGAGCCTCCCGCCCCGGGAGCCCTTCCGACATGCGATAGCGTGGGCATCCATCCCAGCGCCCCCGCGGTCGTGGCAGCTGTCCAGGTGGGCCACGCAACCCGCTTTGTCCTGGACGGGTCCGTGTCCACCACGCTGATGACGATGGACCTCTGGACCGATCAGTGTAGGACCATGGACTTTGCCAGGCGCCAGGGCTGCCCAGCTTGCTCGGGCGGCTCGAGGGAGTTCCTGGAAGCCGGTACAGGTGACATCGCCTCCTCCCTCTGCGGCCAGGACGCGGTGCAGATAAATCCGAACCGGAGCGCGTCGGTGGACATGGACGCAAAGGAGCGGGAGTGGGCCAAGCTGGGGCGCGTGACGAGGGCAGGACCGGTCCTCGCGCTGGACCTGGGTGACGTGAGGTTGCAGCTCTTCCCCTCGGGAAGGGCCCTGGTGAAGGGCACCGCGGAGGTGGCGGTGGCCAAGACGCTGTACGCCCGCTACGTTGGGCACTAGGGGGTGATGGAATGACGGTGCGGTACGTGGGTTTGATCTCTGGAGGGATCGATTCGCCCGTCGCCGCCCACCTGATGCTCTCGCGAGGTGTGGAAATGGTGTTGGTGCATTTCGACAACCGGCCGTTCACCGACGACGCCGAGGTGGATAAGGTCCGGTCCCTCATCGAGCGGCTCAGGGATCTCCATGGTCCCCTCCAGNNCTCCAGGCCTACCTGGTGCCCCACGGGGAGACGGCACAGCTTGCCACAGCCAGGGGTGCGCCTCGACGCCTGGGCTGCGTCATATGCCGGAGGATGATGTTCCGGACGGCAGCGGTCATAGCCCGTCGTGTCGGCGCAACGGGGCTGGTCACCGGGGAGTCCCTGGGCCAGGTGGCATCCCAGACCCTCCAGAACATAGCGGTTGAACAACAGGCCCTCGATGGCATTCCCGCCGTGCGTCCTCTGATCGGTCTCGACAAGTCGGAGATCATGGCCATAGCCCGTCTCATCGGCACCTACGATATCTCCACCAGCTCCGGCCTCTGTTGCACCATAGTTCCCAGCAAGCCCTCGGTGGCCGCCCGAAGCCTGGAGGTGGAGGCGGCCGAGGAGGAGCTGGAGGTTGACCAGCTGGTCCAGAATGCCATCGGGGGGATGGTTGAGTGGTGAGGCTCGCGGTGGTGCGACCCTGCAAGGGCTCCTCTGGCACCGAGGTCCTACCCGAGGAGAGGCTCGACATGGCGCTCGAGGCCTCGGTGCGACGTCTGGAGACTGCGGGTATGGATGTGACCAATGCCCGGGTCCTGCTCATAATCGACGGGGAGCCCCGGGTGACGCTATACCCTTCGGGGAGGATGCTGGTACACACTGATGACCTGCATTTGGCCAGGGAGAGGGCCCAGCGCGTCCTGGATCTGGCACTTGGGGACTGACGGGTCGGAACGGACGGGCAGCGATTATATAGGGGGCGACCCCATGCCCTGGAGGTGCCGACGTCCCGGAGGGTGCACTTTGTTGGACACAGAGGAGATTAGGAGGGACTTCCCCATCCTTTCCCGCGACTGGACCCCCAGGTCACCCCTCGTATACCTGGACAGCGGCTGCATGACCCTCAAGCCGACCCAGGTCATCGAGGCGGTGACCGAGTACTACACCCAGCACTCCTCATGCGCGGGAAGGTCGGTGCACACCCTGGCCTCCGAGGTGACCCGGCGCGTCGAGAGGTCCCGGGCCGTCGTCGCCCGGTTCATTGGTGCCCCTCGGCACGACGGAGTGGTCTTCACTCGCAATACCACCGAGTCCATCAACCTGGTGGCAGGGTGTATAGACATGGGCAGGGGGGATGTGGTCGTCGTTTCGGACAGGGAGCACAACTCCAACCTTGTGCCGTGGCTTCTGATGCAGGATACCCATGGCATAGAGCTCCGCATCGTGCCCTCCGAGCCTGACGGAACGTTCGACACTGACAGGCTGTCCGATACCGTCGTCGAAGGTAACGTGCGACTGGTCTCCATGGCCCACACCACGAACCTGGACGGCTACACCATGCCAATGGACGCCATTGCGGACATTGCCCACGACAAGGGAGCCCTGGTCCTCGTTGACGCCGCCCAGAGCGCTCCCTCCCGACCCGTGGACGTGGGCGCTATGGGCGTGGACCTCATGGCCTTCTCGGTCCACAAGATGCTCGGACCCACGGGCGTCGGCGTCCTTTGGGGAAACGCCGAGCTGCTTGGGTCCCTGAGACCTTACAACGTTGGAGGGGACACGGTCTCCAAAGTGACCCGTGACGGCGCCATGCTCCTCCCCCCGCCCCAAAGGTTCGAAGCGGGCCTCCAGGACTACGCGGGCATATACGGTACAGAGGTCGCTCTCGCATACCTTCTGGACATTGGCATGGACCAGGTCTGGGCCCACGAGGTGGCCCTCAACCGGCTGGCCACCGAGGCGGTAGGGGACCTGCCTGGGGTCTCGGTCATTGGCCCCGTCGAACCTGAGAAGAGGTCGGGCACCCTGTCCCTGGCTGTGGATGGGGTGTCCAGTCACGAGGTGGGGATGGCGATGGACGAGCTGGGCAACGTGGCGGTCCGCACTGGACAGCACTGCAACCACGCATGGTTCGTCGAGCACGGCCTTGAGGGAACGGTGAGGGCCACCTTCTACGTGTACAACACCGAATGGGAGGTGGACAGGTTCGTCAGCGTCCTGGCGGATTGCCTGTCGTCCTTGAGGTCCTAGCCACGAGAAAGGTTAAGGGCCCCCATACGCTTCGGGGTCTAGGTCGGTCTTTTGTTAGAGGCGGTTTTCAGGGTCGACGCCCACGACGAGTGGCGGAAGGAGCTCATCCGCAAGTACGGTGCCAGCATCACGGTGATGGACTGCCGGGAGCTTCCCGAGGGTGGCTGCCGCAACCTGGTGGAGATCGGCGTCGAGCCCGAGCAGGAGGGGAACGCCAGGCACGACATGGAGACCAACCCGACGGTTGACAGCATGGACCTGGACAGCACGGGGCCGGGGACGCTCAAGGGCATCGTCACCACCAGCGTCTGCCTGGGCTGCTGCCGCATGGTCGGCTCGGAGACCTTCCTGGTTGGCGTCAAGATGGACGAGGACGGAACCATCGTCCAACGCATCATCTCCAAGGACAGGGAGACGGTGCGCCAGGCCATGGCCAAGCTGGAGGCCCTGGGCCACCAGGTCACGCTGGAGAAGCTGACGACCCTGGAGCCGGACATGTACCTCACCGGCTACCAGGAGGACGTGCTCATGATCGCCTACGAGAGGGGCTACTTCGACTCCCCCAGGAAGACGGACCTCAAGGAGCTGGCGAAGCTCTTCGGCGTCTCCATCGCCACCATGTCCGAGATCCTCAGGAAGGCCCAGCGCAAGGTGATGGCGGAGCACTTCAAGGAAAAGGGATGATCCGACCCGTCATCACTGGCCCTCTCCAGTGCGTTCAGTGATGGTCGTGGCTATGACCCATGTCCTCCTCGTCAGGAGGGTGGTCAGGGTGGGCGCAGGCAGAATCGATGTCCGCCCCTTCCTTGATGCGCCCGTACTTCTCCCTGTAAAGGCTCTCGCAGCTCCCACAGCATAGGTAGTGGTCCTTCCCGTCCATCTTGATCTTCACGGGGTTCTCAACGATGGGCTTCGAGCAGTAGTAGCAATCCACCGTCACCTTGAGGCCCTCGTGGATGAGCGACCGGGGAAGCTCCTTCACCGTCCTGGTGACGGTGTGGTACCTGTATGTGACGATCTCCTCGATCTCGGCCAGGGCTCCGAAGAACCTGACCATATGGTCGTTGTCGAGGGTAGTTACCTTCGCCATAAGACGGGTCCCGTCGACCACGAAGAGCTCCCTGACCTCGTCGAACGCCTCCAACTGTGCTATGAGCCCGTCCACGTCCGACGGCCTGCAATCCAACGTCAGTATCGCCGTGATCTCGTTCATCAGCTCGGTGTCCAGGTCAAGCCTGAACCCCCTGATCAGGCCAAGCTCCGTCAACGTGGCCACCCTGGAACTGACGGTCGGCGTTGAGACCCCCGTTGCCTTCGCCAGGTCGTTGAAGGAGATCCGACCGTCCTCGAGGAGGGTCTCGAGGATCTTGATGTCGATGTTGTCGAGCTCCATGCGCTGGTCGTTGTTCGGAGGGATGATAAGGTTAACGCCTGCAAGGGGAGGCGATCCCTGGTTTTACGACCGTAAAGCGACAATCCAATGGATAGGGGGGTGCATATTATCGGATCGAGAAAGGAAACGGAAAGGAGTTTGCATGAGACACTACCTGCTGATCGTCCTCATCATTCTGTGCGCGTTCTCGATGGCAGCCATGCCGTCGTTGGCCCACGAAGAGGGCGGGACCGGGAACACCGACGGGTACGACGACCACCACATGGACCACTCGGTCATGTGGTGGGAGGAACCCTCACTGTTGGAGCTTGTCGGCGCATATCTGGTGCTTGCCATACCCATCGGGCTTCTGGTATACATGGACGCCCGGGAGCGTGGCATGAACGCCGAGACTTGGTTCGCCGCGACCTTGGTCCCATTCTTCGGCATCGCGGCCCCCCTGACCTACCTCGTTGTCAGGGAGGGCAATCGCTCGTCACGCAATTCACCTCATCCACCGCCTCCGCCTTCCCCTCCACCACCGCCACGACCACAGGCGCACGGTGGCTGGGTCCCCAATGGCGATAATTGGGACCCTAGAGTGGAAGGCAGGTGGCGCTAAGATGGACGCCACTCGAGCCGTTCCGCTCACTCCCTTATCCCTCCGGGCTGTGGCCACCCTCTTTCTGCTTTGCCTGTTGGTGTTCGTAGCGCCGATGCAGGCCATAGCCCAGGAGGACAACCCCCAACCACCCCCAAGCGACGGGGACCTGCCGGGTGTCCTGGACGCCAGGGAGAAGGTCATTCTCCTGGCAGTGTCCCTTTGGGTATTCCTTCAGGTCCCCGTCGCACTATTGATGCGGATGTGGGCGAACGAGATGGGCGCCAATGGCAACATCTGGCTGGTGATGGGCGCCATCCCCCTTCTGGGATACATGGCATGGCCTGCCTTCCAGTGGATGAGGAACCATCGGTCACGTTCCGTGGGTAGAGTGACCTCCCATCCATCCCGGGACCGGGAGAGGAGCGGGTCGTGAGAGCATGCAGGAGGCGATATGTCCGTTCTGCAACAAGGTGATCCGCTCGGATGCGGACGCACCGGAGTTCTGCGCACTGTGCGGGATGGGGGTATACCACCCTGAGACCGTCTCGTTCATCCACACGGTGGGCGACGAGCGCCTCTATTTCTGCTGCGTTCGGTGCCAAAGGTTGTACGCCCGTGAGGTCAGGCACATCCACCCACCCATGACGGAGCACGAGGTAGGGGACCACGAGGAACCGCATCGCTTGTATTCACCACGACTGAGAGATTGACATGTGCGGATGCAGACACAACCACGAGAAACGCTCGGGCCATCGAAAGGTCCGCGAGAAGGCAGAAGAAACCCGTCAACGGGACCGGAAGAGGCGGTTCTGGCACAATGAAGAGGACGAGCATTCCTGTCATTGACAGGGCATCTTCATCCTAGGGATCCGAACCCCGTCTTCCAGTTTTGCCAGGACCCGTTCTATCGTCACCGGGATAGGCGCACGTAGCGGACCGCAAGGAGGACAGCGAACACAACCACGATGGCGATGACAGCGTAGGTCGCGTAGTCCCTTGCAGTCATGACCTCCTCCGGGGGGCCCCATGTCACCACGTAGTGGAGGGTGGCGTTGGAGAATTCCGGGTCCGCCGGGGGGACGGTCTCACTGGCGGTGTTGTCGATGACCACGAAGTAGGTGCCCTCGCCGTCCCACAGGAAGGTCTTGTCCACGTTCTTGGACCCCACGACGGAGTAGTCAACGTAGTGGTTGAAGTCCTCGTCGAACTGGTAGTCATCGTAGCCCTCCTCGGACATCCAGAACACGTCGATCTTGGGACCGTCGGTGACGGCCACGAAGACGCGGACCTCCACCTCCTCGCCCTCCTCGAGGACGATCTCGATCGCCTTGTGCTCGCCGGCGACCAGGACGTCGTCACCCTCCTTGCGCTCGCCCGCGGCCGTGCCGGCCACTAGGAGCGAGGCGACAACGAGCATTCCGATAAGGGCCCTCCAGCGGTACAAAGGCGCCACCACCAGTAGGGTTGATGGGCCTGGCGCATATATGGGGTTATCCCAGGGTTGCCGAAACCCTTTTCTATCCCTAATTGGGATAATAATATCGTTGGGGTCGGGTAAAGGAAGAGCTTAACCTGGTCCAGATGGGCACCTGACACGAGGGCGGAGAACGTCTGCCTCCTCCCAAANNTGGACGGGGTAGTCCGTGCGATACCCAGGGGTCCGGACGAGTGGGGGGACCTGCTCTACGAGGCCGAATGGGCCAAGAAGAAGAAGTGGAAGGACCTCCCGGGTCAGAAGGGGGGCCTCTTGGGACTGTGCCTGTACTGCGGTGGCGGTCTTGCCATGCTTCTCTTCCCCATGCTCGCCTTCCCCTTCGACATGGACCTCTTCTCCTTCCTCCTGGTCTTCGGGTTCTCGTCGATGTTCTTCGCGATGGGCATACTCAGCTACATGGCCAGCTGCTCCATGATGCCCTTCAGGATATATCGGAAGGGCTTCACCCTCACCTCGGTGAGCATGAGGAAGGGCCTTAGGGAGCGGGAGGAATTGGTGACCTGGGACCGGCTCCTGGGCGTCTCGGTGGAGGAGAAGGACATCCCCATGGGCTCCTTCAAGTACATCGAGATGAAGTACCTGGACAGGAAGGACATGGAGAAGGAGGAGAACCTGTTCTACGTGGACATCGAGGACCCCCTCCAGGCGCTGATGGCCCTCTGGGAGGTCGTGCCCGACAAGATGTCCGCCTCCACGGAGCAGTACGTGGGCCCGGGGACCGAGGACATGGTGATAAGCGTGCCCTCGAGGGGCAAGGCCGAGATCAGCGACCCCTCCAAGATGATGTGGCTGCCCATCGCCATGGTCCTGGGCATGGGCACGCTGTTCACCCTCATGTTCCCGATAGACAGCGACCCTCTGTTCCTGATCGCCATCTCCTGGGGAGTGCCCATGCTAATGATGGTCTTCATGGTGGGGTTGATGGCCTCCACCGCGAAGAGGAACCAGGAGGCGCTGCTCTACAAGATGAGCAACCTGATGGAGGACAGAATCACCTATCCCACCCCATTCCTCCTCGGCCTGTTCCTGGACGTCCGTCCCTACCTGCCACTGGGCGAGGTCAGGATGGTCAGGAAGACCCTGGAGCCCCGATCCTACGGCCACCAGGCGATGTTCGAGACCCTCCGAGGGGAGCGCATCTACGTGGATTACTCCATCTACAACGGGCTGGAGGGAAGGCCAGGCTTCCGCAGGGACGGGCTTGAGCTGGTCAACGAGGACGCCGTGGACAGGGCGGGCCCTCCCATGGCAAAGCTCTCCAAGGCGAGGACATCCTTCATACTGGTGCTCACCCTCCTCTACGTCCCCGCCCTGGGCACCCTCAACGCCTACCTGGGGGGAAGCCTATCCATGGACGACACCATGTGCCTCGACTACATGATGATAGGCATGATAGTCTTCATGGCCGGTTTCATGCCGTGGATGGTGGTCTCCCAGCACAGGAGGTCACGGATGTACAAGCTGAAGGAGGGCTTCGAGGCCACCCCCAGCATGATAAGGATCCCAAAGGCAAAGAAGGACTGCCAGGAGATTGGATGCGCCGAGGTGGTGGGGATCAGGACCCACACCCGACGCTTCGGTAACTTCATGACCCTGGAGACCACGAAGGGCACCCTGCGTCTCCCCGTGGAGCTGGGCGACGAGCTGATGTCAGCTGGATACCGGGTCGAGGACGAGCTGAACCTGGTCCAGAGGGGCACCTGACCCGGGGGCGGAGAACGTCTGCCTCCTCCCAAACGTTCGTGTTAGCTATATAAGTCAAGAGCACCAGTGGGGGACGTCGAGCCCGCAGGGCCTCGGCAGGACAGTGGTGGGTGACATGAATGCTATAAGGTACCTCCTGAGGGCGGCCATGCTGGCCATGGTCCTGGCCCTGGTCATCATCTTCCTACGAGGCGACCTGATAATGGGGGCGGAGGGCGAGGGCACCGAGCCCCCGGTGGCCGACGCGGGACCGGACCAGCGGGTGAACGGGCCCGCGGTGATCCAGTTCGACGGCACTGGCTCCTACGATGACCTGGGGATCACCGGGTACGCATGGGAGTTCACCTACGAGGACGTCGAGGTCCAGCTCGACGGACCCACCCCCGAGTTCATCTTCAGCGTTCACGGCACCTACCAGGTCCTCCTCACCGTGACCGACTCCAACAACTCCACCGACACCGACTCGATGAACGTCACCGTCATCACCGCGCCCGGGGAGATCCCGAGGGTGATGGTCATCGGCAGGAACAACTGGGTGGAGATCGCCTGGGACGAGCCCGTCCATGACGGCGGCTCCCCCGTGCTGGGCTGTGTGGTCTTCCGTGGGACGACCGAGGACTCCTTGGACCCCTACTACTCCGACTGGTGGATACGGTACTGGTCATGGGACTACCTGGCGGTCAACGGCATAACCTACTACTACGCGGTCGCCGCCATCAACGAGGTGGGGATGGGCCCCATGAGCCTCGTTGTGAACGCCACACCCCTGGCCGTCCCAGACTCCCCCCAGAACCTCACCATCGAGGAGGTGGACGGGGCCGTCCACCTGGCCTGGGACGAGCCGCTTTGGACCGACGGACGCGTGGAGGTCACGGGATACCAGGTCCACCGGGGCACCGACCCGGACTGGCTCTACGACACCTTCGAGGTGGGAATGAACACCACCTTCGTCGACGAGGATGTTGAGGAGGGCGTCACCTACTACTACGTGGTGGGCGCGGACAGCTCCTTCGGCGGCAGCTCGGTCACCGAAGTCGTGAACGTCACATTGGGCGGGACCCAAGAGGAGACGGAACAGCCCGAGACTTGGGAGCTGCTGCTCTCCTTCGTCATCGTGATCGGCCTCGCTGGGGCCATGTACTACGTGTTCAAGATGGAACGGAAGATCGGCAAGGATGAACAGTCCTAGTCCGATGCTCCGTCGAGAGGTAGGGGGACGGGACGCGAGCCAGCAGAAAGGGTGTGGCCTTCTCGGGGTCGAGGGAAAGGGGGACCTTTCCTGGCTCCGTGCCCTCCGATCCCAGGTGGTGTCATCCCCGCCAGCGGGTGGTTTGTCAAAGGCGGGTCGACAACGCCGCGCTCCAAAGGGGGGGAGGAGGCGACGAAGATCAGGTCGGAGTCTTTTGTGTGTGGTCAGCTTCACGGGCACAGGAAGGGATTCGTCCCTCGAGGGCTCGCGTCCCGTCTTCCTGTGAGGGGATGGACCACATGATTATTTTAACCTTCCGTTCGTCCAACCATTTAACGAGATTGGCGACATCCGTGGGAAAAAAGCCGAGGGTCTTTTGCAATCGTCGGAATCATGTGCCCTCGTCCCGGTCCAGCAGATGGGTGATGTCCACCTTCCAGACACCGTAACCCACGATACAGAGCATCAAGGAGTCGTTGTCGGGTGTCATCCTCATGTTCTCCGCCACGTTGTCCCTCACGTAGTGGTGGATGACCGGCATGCCGTCGTTGAAGGGTATCCAGGTGCCACCTGCATCCCAGCTAATGAACACGCCGTAGGAGGAGCTGACGAAGAGCACATCATGGTCGTCGGGGTGTATTATCAGCTGGAAGTACTCGGACATGTTCCGGAGCCCGTCCATTATGGGGAACCAGCTGGCGCCTCCGTCCACAGACTTCATGACGACGCCCCCGAAGGTGTTCCGGTCCATGAACCCCTTGTTCATCCCGTTCTTCGTGGCCGTGTACATGATGGACGTGTTGGCGTCGTCTATGACGACGCAGAACGGCCACTGCTCCCCGGGCATGCCCCTGGACACGTTGTACCAGGTCTCGCCCCTGTCGTCGGACCTCCAGATGCCGTTGTAGGTCCCGGCGAAGAAGGTGTCGTGCTCCTCCGGGTGGTACGTGAGAGAGAAGATGCCGTCGTTACCGAGGCCCAGGCCCGCGCACCTCCAGGAGGCCCCGTTGTCGTCTGACACGAAGAACCCGCCGGGGAAGTGGCCCATGTAGACCCTCCCCTCGATGTCAGGGTCGAACATGATGGCTATGTACTGGTAGAGACGCCTCTCCCAGGGCGCCCACCTTCCGATGCCGAAGGGCCTCCCCAGATTCTTCCAAGCACCGTCCCCGTCATCCCAAACGTAGAGGCCGTACCCGTTCGTCCCGGTGTACAACCTCCCGTTGTCGGCAACCTCCAGGGACCAGACGTCCAGGGTGTCCAGCCCCTCGTTCATGGTCTCCCATGTGATCCCCCCGTCGTCCGACCGCCAGATCCCCGATTGGGATGCAACGAATATCCGGGCCCCGTCCCCAGGGTCGACGACCACCCTCCTTACGCCCAGGTCCCTCATATCGTGGGGCGCCTCGGAGACGGCGTAGAGGGGGAACCAGGTGCCCCCCGCGTCCCGGGACGTGTAGACCCCGTGGCCGTAGACGCCCATAAAGAGCTTGGAGGAGTTGCCTGGGTCTATGGCGAGGCTGTAGTACCCCTGGAGCCGGGGGTCGGCGACGGAGAAGCTGGGAAGGGCGAAGTTGCACTCCCCCCAGGACCGACCCCCGTCCGTCGACTTGAACACCCCTCCGGGGTACGCGGTGGCGTAGATGACCGAGGGGTCCGCCGGGTCAAGCACGACCTGGACATTGTGGACGAAGGGCCTGGGTCCGGTAGTGGAGGACCAGTCTATCGAGCGGTCCCCCCTGAAGGTACCCGCGTACACTCCACCTCCCAAGGTGCCCACGTAGACCCTCTCATTACCCATGACCATCGTACCAATCTGGGGGTACCCTAGGCCGTCGGACTCGGACCTCCAGCTTTCACCGCCGTCCACGGAGACCCAAACTCCGCTCCCCGTCGCGGCCACCAGCACCGCCGGCACGCTGGGATGCTGAAGCAGTCGCTTCACCGGGGCCCCGAAGGGGTCCCCGTCCAGGAGCGGCTCCCACGTGACGCCCCTGTCGGGACTACGGTAGATGTTGTTGACCACACTCGCGTCGTTCACCCGGGCCTCACCGTAGAGGCCCACGTCGCAACCGCTGGCCAGAAGGACGTTGCCCGACCCGTCGATGGTCACTCCGTTGAAACCGACGGGGGGAAGCTCCCCCTCCACACCCAACCATTCGCCGTCCACCAGCTGGAAGACGCCCTCCACATGGCTCGCTGCGAACATGGTGCCGTCCCCCGAGGTCATCGAGATCGCAGCCCTGACCATCCCACCCGCCACCTCGACAGGACCCGTGGGCGTGAGCCGGAAGGTGGTCCCTGACATTGGCCCTTGGTACACGGAGATGGCCCTCCCCTCGATGTTGAACATGGAGACGAGGATCTCCCCGTCTTGCAGGGCCATGCTGCTCACCCTGTAGTAGAGGTCCCTGTCGAGCATCAGCACCGGTTCCCAGGTCGCCCCGCCGTCCCCCGTCTCGTAGACGTTGGGGGCCGTCCGGTCGCCGATCCACATGTGGTTCCCGTCGCCAGGGTCGATGATGATGGCCGACACCGACACCGTTGGTACCTCCAGCTCGGACCAGCTCGTCCCCCCGTCAGTGCTGCGCCACAACCCCCCGCCCCAGGGCGCGGCGTACACCGTGTTCTCGTCGCCGGGGTCGATCGCCATCTCGTGAACGGTGGAGAAGGTGAGGTCCGGGCAGAGCTCGTTCCAGGTGTCCCCATCGTCGGCAGAGGCGTACACGGCCCCCGAGGCACCCGCTATGCCCGCGTAGATGTTTCCGGTCCCCGTCTGGTCGATGGCTATCGATGTGACGCCAGCCGAGGCGGGTACCCTCAACACCTCGGTCCAGTCCTCGCCCTCCTCCTTCGATGGGTCGTGCCTCCAAACGGAGGAGTGGTCCTCGAATATCTTCGGGGAGTACGACGCGTACAGGACACCCTCTGGGTCAAGCTCTATGTCGTACGCGTAGTCGGAGGACGAGTACATGTGGTCCCAAGTGTTATCCATCTCGGCGGTCCCCATCACCCCCTCCAGGTTGTCCAGGTGCTCCAGGCGGGAGAGGCCGATGCCGAAGATGGAGGTGTACAGGGTGCCGTCAGCGTCGGAGGAGACCTCGATGTCCGGTATCCTCGAACCGTAGAAGTGGGGCGCCATCTGTTCCCAGGTCCGGCCGCCGTCCCAGGACTCGTATAGTATCGTCCGCTCGGACACCAGTATCATGTGGTCGGGATTGTGGGGGTCGTAGGCCAGCTCGTCGCCCATGGTGGTCTCGGACATTAGGAGCTCCCAAGTCCTCCCACCGTCCCGAGTTATGTGGGGGTAATGGGCCACGTTCCCGGAGGTGACGACCGTGTCCCCGTCCTCCGGATGTATGGCGATGTTGGAGGGTTGGGATGCCGGCACCCCCGCCGCGATGGTCTCCCAGGTATCCATTCCGTCCGTTGACCTTAGGGTGCCCGTGAACCCCGATTCGATGTCCAGACCGCCGTAGACCACGTCCCCATCGGCCCTGTCGAACTGGATCCACTCCAGCCATGCCACCCTTCGAGCCTGGCCGACGGTGGCCATGTCTATGCGGTGCCACGCGTTGTGGTCCTCCACATCCGTCCGGAGTATCCAGTCCATCACACGGGTGAAGTACACGTGCCCGTCCTGTATGTCCACGTCCTTGATCCAGGTCGCCTCGAACTCCGTGCTGTCGGTGAAGCCACTCCAAGTGCGGCCGCCGTCGTGGGATTCCCGCACAAGGTCGGAGATGGGGAAGACCTTCTCGTCACCCATCAGCTTCCTCCTGGCCACCAGGACCAGGTGCTGGTCCAGAACCGGGTCCCTGCATATCCTCGTGGGAGTGAGGTGGTCCTTCAGGCCCGTGTCGACCTCGATGTACGTGGCCTCGTCAGGGTCGATCACGTACACGTCGTGATGCTCGTAGACGTACCCGTCGGTGGGGCCCAGCAGGGCCACTGAGAGCAGCAGGCCGTCTCCGGTGGCCAGGAAGTTCAGGAATAGGGCCTCGTAGGCGAGGAATGGTACCTCTGCCGGTATCTGCTTCTTGATGGTCATCCATGGTGGGTTGACGTCGCGGTCCTCGGGTATCGGGGTGGTGGCCTTCATCCCTGGCACGCGGACCAGGTAGTAGTGGAGCTCGCCCTCGTCGCCCCCGACCTCGGCCACGTAGGCATCACCGCCCACCATCCACGCCGCGCGGCGATGGGGGTAGACCTCCCGCACCGTTCCCGAGGCGTACTCGTAGGTCCAGATGTGGTCCCCCGCCACCAGGGCGAAGTCGGTATCGAAGGATATGTGGCTGATGTTGCGCATGGACTCGTCGCCCACACGGTCGAAGTTCTTACCTCCGTCGGTGGACCGGAAAAGCCCCATCCCGGCGCCCGCGTATATCTCGTCGGTGTCGTAGGGGTTCTGCTCGAAGGCCGACAGGCCTCCCCCCGGGGGACCGTTCATGGACTCCCAGAGGAACTCCGGTCCCGGCCCTGGCCCGGGTCCCGGCTCCCCTTCGTCCGTCGGCTCCGAGGTCAACATCCAGTAGCCCAGCGTGGCCACCAACAACATGGCGACCACCGCCAGAACCAGCACGACAGTGCGGCCGCTGGTACCTTCCTTCTCCTGTCCCCCTATGAGACCACCTCCATGAGAGGCCCGTCGCCGTCATTGTACCCACGACTACATGAAGTATTCCATTTGAATGGTCAGATAAAAATGACCCCACTTCAACCCGTACCAAAAATCGGAACCCAAGACGGTATCCTTAAATATCGCGACCACGAAGTACACGCTCGCGAGATGACCCGCCCCGAAGCGGCCTGGCCCGCGGTCGCCGACGTGCTTCCGCGTGGGCTGCTACCTTGTTCTCAGGGCCCGAGCCATAATGTGGTCCACCTCACGATAGAATCCCGTCCCTGCATTAGCCTGAGGCAGACCCCCTATGGCCCTCCATCGCGGTCTTGTTCCCGGGGACAGGTCATCTCCCGAACTGCGAGAGCTCGAACGAGGAGGTGAGACTATAGCCACCAAGAAGAAGCCGGCCAAGAAGGAGGCACCCAAGAAGGCCCCGAAGAAGAAGGCCGCCAAGAAGAAGTAGCAGGGTGCCCCATCACCCGATCTCCTTTTGCGTTCATCGGGCTCCCGCTGGGGAGCCCCCTCTCTTTTTCATCGACCCCGCCAGTATCGGGACCTTTTTATACGGGTCTCCCCAATGATAGAACGGGGTCAACATGACAAGAAGGGGTAAAGAGGCCCAAGGGAGAGCACGCGACAGGTTCATCACGCGTCTTCTCCTGATTGGGCTGTTCATCGCGTGTGTCCTATGTGCGCTCGGAGCCTTGGCCGAGGAAGGAGGACCCCCTCTGGTTGTCAGGATTCCCGTGGAGGACCTGCTCATGAACACGACCGACCTTCACGTTGCTGGCCAAACGGACCCGGGCACCCTGGTGTTCGTCGAGGCCACTTGGTCCGGCGGTTCCACCAACGCGTCGGACACATCAGACGGGTCGGGCGAGTTCAACATCACCGTCCAGCTGGCCGAGGGATTCAACCGGGTCGTGGTGAGGGCGAAGCACGCTCTGGGCGGTACCACCAACATCACCAGGAATGTCACTGTGGACCTGACCCCCCCGGTCCTTGAGATTATCTTCCCCAAGGATTGGCCGACCTATACTGCGGAAAAGAGGATCACCATCGTAGCGAACTATGACATGGGCGAATACCTACCCTTTCCCCCGAGACCAGATGCCGGCGTCTTCCAAAGGGAGGTCATGCTAGTCGAGGGAGAGAACATGATCGACGTACGCCTGATGGACGAGGCGGGCAACGAGGTGGTCGAGTGGGTCTACGTGATCGCCGACTGGACATCGCCTGGGCTGTTGCTCACCCGGCCGCAGGAGAACCCCCTCCTAACCAACTCCAGCAGCGTGGTGTTCGAGGGCTACGCGGGCGATGGCGCCGCCGGCGTCCGGGTCGTGTTCAACGACGTGGTCCACGAGGTGACCGCCTTCGATGGGGATCTGGACACGTGCGCAACGTGGAGCTATGTCCTTGAGCTCGGCCCCGTCGTCATGGACGGGCTGGTGGAGGTCATCGCCTACGACCACGTTGGAAACGTGGACACGGCTGAGGTGGGGATCATCTACGATATCGTCCCGCCCAAGATACAGCTGGCACAAGTGGAGACCTTCTCGGAATCCCCCAACCTATATCTGCACGGAACGGTGAACGAGGACGGTATCGACAGGATCGAGGTCAACGGTGGCCTCTATCCCATCGACGACAAGAGGGTTTTCAGCATCGTCCTGACGCTCAAGGTCGGGTACAACGAGATAACCCTCTCCGCGCAGGACAGGGCGGGGAACCGGGGCAAGGAATCCTTCGTGATCTACCACAAGGAGTACGCTCCCTATATCGACGTCGAGGGGGTCGAGAGGCTCGGTGAGGACCGATACCTCATCTACGGTCGCTGCAGTGACGTCGGCACCATAGAGATCGACGGGACCGAATATCCCGTGACGGACTCCGTGTTCCGGGCGAGGATCGATGTGGCACCCGGTACGGACAGGGTCAAGTTGAAGGTGGAGGACCCGACGGGCAAGACGACGACGACGACGGTGGACCTGGAGGCACGAAGGGAGACGTCCGCCTTCTACCCCGTGTTGTTGGTGGCAACCATCATCACCCTCCTCGTGGTCATCGTGGTCTACATCCGGTCCGTCCGTAAGGACCAGGAAGCTTAAACAACCCGGCCCACACTATCAGTCCTGATGGCTGATCCGGTCCACGTCGACGGCAGCACGGGGGAGGGAGGAGGCCAGGTGCTCCGCCTCTCCGTCGCCCTCTCCGCCGCCACGGGCACTCCCGTCCACATCACCGACATCAGGGCGAACCGCAGCAAGCCCGGTCTGCGGGCCCAGCACATGGCCGCCGTCAATGCGGTGGCCAAGTTGTCCCGCGCCACCTCGGAGGGCCTGGAGATGGGCAGCACCGAGCTGTCCTTCAGCCCCTCCCGCGTGCCCGAGGGCGACGTGAAGGTGGACGTGGGCACCGCCGGGTCCGTGACATTGGTCCTCCAGGCGGTGCTGGGGGCCCTCTCGGCACCGGGCTCGGGGCCCGCCAAGGTGACCGTCACCGGGGGCACCGACGTGATCATGGCCCCCTCCTGGGACTACTTCGCCCACGTCCTGGTGCCCACCCTGGGCAGGGCTGGGCTGGACATGGACATGGAGTGCCAGCGGAGGGGCTTCTTCCCCAAGGGCGGCGGTAAGGTGGTGCTTCGCACCGAGGAGCTGGTGGACCCCCTGGAGCCCATCGTCCCCCAGCGGACCCAGGAGCCGAAGGTGGAGGGCTCCATCGTGTGGTCGGGCCTCCCCGACCACATCCCCAAGCGCATCGACCACTCCGTGAGGAAGGAGCTGGTGGACCTGGAGGTCGGCAGGATCCGCAAGAAGCACGTGGAGGCGGACAGCCCCGGTGTGGTCGCCACCCTGTGGGCGGAGATGGGGGACTGCGTGGTGGGCACCTCTATGGTGGGAAGGCGGGGCCTTCCGTCGGAGCGCATCGGCGAGGAGATGGCCCGCGAGGTGAGGGCGGACATCGAGGCGGGGGCGACCGCTGACGTCCACCTCCTCGACCAGCTGGTCGTCCACTCCCACCTAGCGAGGGAGGGGAGCAGGCAGATGGCCCGGGATGTGAGCGACCACGCCCGGACGGCCATGGAGGTCGCATCCCTGTTCCCGACGATGGGCTAATCGGCAGGACCCCTCTTGAGCTCCCTCAGGGCCCGGTTCGAACGGTCCAGGTCCTCCTCCAAGCTCACCAGGGGTCGGCTCACGATGGCCAGGTCCTCCTCGGACATGGACCCCTTGGCCACCAGGTCGTGGCCGCACCGCCTGGCCGCCTCGAGGATGTCCTGGGCCTCCAAACCCCTCATGTAGTAGGCGTGGGGTCTCCGCAGCGCCCCGGAGTACTTCATCCCGAAGTCCATGGACATCTCCTTGACGATGTCCACGACCAGGTCCATGTTCTCCACCTCCCACCATCCCGACACTGTGACCAGGACCATCTTGGACATCCGGACGCCCTCCCCGGGTCGCGCCGTCGTCCTCCCGTCCTTGAAGACCAGCTGGGGTTCCACCAGTGGCATGAGCCTGTTGAGGAATGCCTGCATCGCAGCTGGCAGGGGGACGTACCTGGGGATCCCCAGCACCATAATGTCCGCCTCGCGTAACATGGGCAGGAGCTCGTCCATCTGGTCCCGCTGGATGCACTCCCCCAGTTCCTTGGACCAGCAGTGGAACTCACCCAGGCAGTCCCTCACATCCAGCCTCGCGGTGTAGTGGAGCTCCACATCGGCCCCCGCCTCCCTCATGCCTTCCAGGAACGGGGCCATCAAGGCCTCGGTGTTCCCCTTCTCGAGGCGAGTGCTACCATTGAACGCTATCACATTAGTCATCCGTCTCCCCCAGGCACCATGGGGCTGTGGGGTGATAAGATTGCCTCACTCGCCCGGTCCCGGCCTGATGAAGGGGTACGCGTTGGACACCAGCTGGTATGTGGCCTTCCGCAGGTGCTCGCCGAAGGTGCTCCTGGAGATGCCGACCCGGGCCGCCGCGACGTCCATAGAGCCCGTGGATGGCACGTCGAGGAGCCCCTCCTCGTACGCGGTGGTAAGCACCTCCACCTGACGGTCGGTGAGGCCGGCGAACATGTGCACCGACACGGACCCCACCTGGTCCACAACGTCCAGGTTCTCCCGGCTGCGCAGGGAGATGAGCTCGGCCTGCCCGAAGGTCCTGACCTCGTCGATGAAGGCCTTGACCGAGGCCTGGTCGGGGGCGAAGATCCTGTGGTACTCCCAGCCCTCCTTCATTGGGATGGGCTGGACCGCCCAGCAGCCGTGCTTCTCCGCCAGGTCCACCACGGACCGGCCCTCCGTCGGGCACGCGCACGCGCCCGTCATGATGAGCGATGGTCGGTCGTCGCAGGACAGGAACTCCATGCCCAGGAGGTCCATGGCCGCGTGCTTGGCGCCCCTCATCGTCTCCCAGTCAGGCGCCACCACGCGGAGCGCGTCGGTGTCGCCGTTGCACCATAGGACGAAGTGCACGTCGGGGAACGCGCCCGAGAGCTCGCAGTAGGCACAGGGGTGACTCACACGAACACGGGTATCGATAAGGGGCATGGAGCTTGGATAGCGTGCCTGCTGTATATATCGTTTCGACCTCCCCGGGGCGGTTCGCCCTCACAACGGCTCGCCGTCGGGATCGGCATCGGGATCTGGTAGTTTCACCTTGTTCGGCTCCGGCGGCGGGTCCGGGGGCTCCGGTGACAGACTGGCATCGGCGGTTGCATCCGTCGGAGGGGACGTGCCCGGCGAGGTCGGTTCCGGGCTCATGTGCGCAGAGGGCATGTCCCTCGCGGAGTGCGTCTCCGCATCTGGATTGAGCGGGTCGGGAACGGTCCGTTCGAACGCGTCGGTGCTCGGCATGTCAGGAGGCTCGGGCTGTGGGCTCAGCTCCGTCGCCCCCTCGCCCGTCGGGATGACCTTGTCAGGTGAGGGTGGCATGTCCGGTGGTTCCGGCTGAGGGCTCAGGTGGGTGGCACCCGATGGTTCCGGCGGGGCGGGCGGCACAGGCTCGAGCGCTGACGAGCTGGGTTCACCTGGAGGGGTTGGGACCTCAACCCCCGGGGCAGCCATGTCGGCGGGTGGGGCCGGCGATATGTAGGTGCCCGTCCCCGGTGCCGGCTCGTCGGGTGGCGGTCCGTACTCTGGGGGGCTGAGGGGACCGTCGTGGGGCATCTCAGCGGGCGTCGAGGGCCCGGAGGGTGCGGGAACCGAGGTCTCCCTTGGGGAAGGCGTATCGGGTGAGGCCTCCCGGCCGAAGTCGGAGGAAGGCATGTCCGGTGGTTCCGGTTGTGGGCCGAGCTCCGCGGCCCCCTCCCCAGGTGGGTGGGTCACACCGGTCCCGGCGGAGGGTGGCTCCGGCTGTGGGCTCAGCTCTGCGACATCGCCCGTCCCCGACGCGGGAACCTCGCCAGGTCTTGGCGTCATGGTCATCTCACCACCGGTTCTCCGCCGGCCCGCGAGGGCGCCGAAGATGGCAAGGAGTATCGCCAGGATTATCGCGAGGGGCCAACACCAGGGCGAGTCGAAGAGGCCAGAGTCCTCTCTCCACTTCACCTCGTAGTCCACCGTCGAGGAGTCCATGGACGAATGTGCCGACTCGATGGCCAGGAAGTACGTGCCCTCCTCCACCTTCACCGACTTCTTGGAGCTGTTGGTATAGTTGTACTCATGGCCCTTGTAGGCCTCGTAACGGAGGTAGCTGGTGAACTTGTCGTGGTTCTCCTCGTCCAAAAGGACGATGTTGACAGGGACGCCGTCGGTGACCTTGATGTCCCATGCCACCCTCATCTCATCGTTGCCTGTGGCCTCGATCTCGATGGAGAACGGGTCCATCCCGAAGATGGTCTCAGTACCGCTCTCCTCGCCCGCCAGGGCGGGGCACGCCACTATCGTCAGTGCTAGCGCTACGGTTATCGCGATTATGGTTCCTCTAGCTCCCATGCCGGCAACCTCCCCGGGCTCCCGACGGTTGATTGGTACCGGCCGTATATGACGCTATGGGCCCTCGTCGCCCCTAACAGGCGGGAGCTCCACTTCCTCCTGTCGCTCCCGTATCGCATCGGGGGTCTTCATGAAGGCCAGGGCCGCCGTGATCACGATGACCATGATGATGGAGGAGATGCACCAGAGCCAGTTGAAACCCGGCTCGTACACGCTCTCCCATTCTATATTGAACTCGATCTCAGAGGTCTCGTTGGCTGCGGTGGCGGTGGTCTCGGCCACCAGGTAGTACTTCCCCTCCTTGTCGACGACGAAGCTGGCGTCGTAGGCGTCGGTGTCCTCCTCGGAGTAGACCTCGAAGAAGTCGAAGTCCCTCCCAGCCTCGTAGTCCTCGAAGGCGTCGGCGTCCATGAAGTACACGTTCACGCTGGCGCCGTCCACCACCTCGACATCGTACCTCACCCTGAGGAAGGAACCGTCGACGTTCTCCATCTCCAGGTAGGCGTGCTCGCCCACCTCGATGGTCCTGGTGCCCTCCTCTCTCCCCGCGAGGGCGGTAATGGAGGCCATGATGAGCGTTACGATTAGAACTGCTGCAATTAACCCGGTCCTCCTCATATGCGACCCTCCCGGTCCCGTCGGCTATGAGCCTGCAGGATATTTGAGGTTAACCGATTCGTGACGATAGCGGGTCGTATCTTCACCATCAGACCTCCGCAGGTCGAAAACGATATATCCTTCTTCCCTTTTCTCGGGGCCATCGGAGACGTGGACGGATGCCTGACCCACCCTTCGTCAGCACCTTCATCGCCATCGGCCTGCTTCCTGTGGCCTTCCTCTTCATACATGCCTTCCTCAGCGGCCTCAAGGACTGGAGGTTCCACAGACTGACCGGTCTGCTGGCCATCGTCTGGGACCTGTCGATGTCCATCGGATACATGCTCTTCCGTACATTCGGGGGCGAGGTGGAGGGGAGCTCCCTGGAGCTCACGGGGGGCATCCTGGCCTACTTCATCATCCACGGCATCGTGGCCGTGATCGTCATCATCCTGGAGTTCTCCGTCCTCTACACGGGCTGGGCGGCCTCGAAGGAGAGGCCCGCGGGGGATTGGCACAAGAAGCTTACCCGCATCCTCTTCGTCCTGTGGTGGGGTGCCTTCCTGACGGGCGAGCTGTTCTACCTGGTGTACTACATACTGTAGCATCGCCCCTCCTGGGCGGCCCCGATGAGCCGTCCTAGTACTGGGGCGGCTCCTGCTGACGGTACGGGTCGTACGCCGGTTGCTGGGTCTGGTCCTGCCCCGGTTCGGGCGGCACGTACCCCGGCCCCATGTCAGAAGGTGCCACCGGCTGCTGGGTCTGGTACTGCTGCTGGTCGTAGCCCTGCTGGTACTGCTGGTCGTACGGCTGGTCCATCGCGGGCGGCACGGGCTCGGCCTTCTTCCTGGTCCGGCGGATGAAGAATACGACGATGATTATCACGATCACGATGGCCAGGCAGATGCCGATGTTGACCATCCAGTCACCCACCGACAGGGCCTCCCAGGTCACCCTGTAATCGATGGTGGAGTTCTCCCCAATGGCATCCATGTCAGCGTTCTCGATGATAACATACCAGACCCCACCGTCGGTCTCGGTGAACGACTCCTTCGCAGACCTGGTGTCCAGCGAGGACCAGACGGGGACGTACGTGAAGGTGGTCTCGTTGTCGTCGTTGTACTCATCCCATCCCTTCTCAGGGACGTAGTAAACGCTGATCTCGGCCCCGTCCTTCACGGTGACCTCGTACTCCACGTCGGTGCTCCTGTCCTCGGTGTCGATCTTGATGCCGATCGAGTCCCCCCAGGCCAGGATCTCGTTGCTCCCCTCCTGCTTGCCGGCAGAGGCGCTGCCCGCTAGAAGCAGGACCGTCGTTACCACTATCGCAAGAAGTAGTGTCCTTCTCATATCGCCAAACCCCCTGAGGAATCCCCCTTGAATAGGAGTAGCCCATATATGACGTTATCCGTGGGCCAGGTAGTACTGGAAACGCTCATGGACACCCTCAGGAGGACGGTGTTAGAATGGCAGATGTCACAGTGGATGTCACAGCAGATGTCACAGTGGATGTCACAGCAGAT